>Ga0308157_10000206_pt1 | contig 237069 bp, 208 predicted proteins | sample PhyBR1_FD_201035 | JGI IMG/M metagenome (GOLD analysis project Ga0308157, IMG submission 201035) | Phyllosphere microbial communities from UC Gill Tract Community Farm, Albany, California, United States - DLSLB.R1 | ecosystem: Host-associated > Plants > Phyllosphere > Unclassified | place... | reverse complement strand
GACTATGTGGCCGAAGAAGACTTCGACGAATTCGACGAAGCCGACGACGACGATGGCAAGGGCGGCTCCAAGGCGCTGACCAAGAAGCTCGAAGAACTCAAGAAGCAGGCGCTGGAGCGCTTCGACAAGCTCCGCGACCTGTTCGAAAAGGTCCACAAGATCTACGACAAGGAAGGCTACGGCACGCCGGCCTACGTGAAGGCGCAGCACGCCCTGTCGGAAGAGCTGATGACCATCCGCTTCACCGCCAAGACCATCGAGAAGCTGTGCGACATGGTGCGCGGCCAGGTGGACGACGTGCGCAAGAAGGAGCGCGAGCTGCGCCGCATCATCGTGGACAAGTGCGGCATGCCGCAAGAGACCTTCATCAAGGACTTCCCGGCCAACCTGCTGAACCTGAAGTGGGTGGAAAAGCAGGCCGCCGCCGGCAAGCCCTGGAGCACGGTGATGGCGCGCAACATCCCGCCCATCCAGGAACTGCAGCAAAAGCTGACGGACCTGCAATCGCGCGTGGTCGTGCCGCTGACCGAGCTCAAGGACATCAACAAGCGCATGAACGAGGGTGAAGCCACCTCGCGCGATGCCAAGAAGGAAATGATCGAGGCCAACCTGCGCCTCGTGATCTCCATCGCCAAGAAGTACACGAACCGCGGCCTGCAGTTCCTGGACCTGATCCAGGAGGGCAACATCGGCCTGATGAAGGCCGTGGACAAGTTCGAATACCGCCGCGGCTACAAGTTCTCGACCTACGCCACGTGGTGGATCCGCCAGGCCATCACGCGCTCGATCGCCGACCAGGCGCGCACCATCCGTATCCCGGTGCACATGATCGAGACGATCAACAAGATGAACCGCATCAGCCGCCAGCATCTGCAGGAGTTCGGCTTCGAACCCGATGCGTCCATCCTGGCGGCGAAGATGGAGATCCCGGAAGAGAAGATCCGCAAGATCATGAAGATCGCCAAGGAACCGATCTCGATGGAAACCCCCATCGGCGACGACGACGACAGCCACCTGGGCGACTTCATCGAGGACGGTGCCAACACCGCTCCCATCGATGCCGCCATGCAGGCCGGCCTGCGCGACGTGGTCAAGGACATCCTGGACGGCCTCACGCCACGCGAAGCCAAGGTGCTGCGCATGCGCTTCGGCATTGAGATGTCCACCGACCACACGCTGGAAGAAGTGGGCAAGCAGTTCGACGTGACGCGCGAACGCATCCGCCAGATAGAAGCCAAGGCGCTGCGCAAGCTGAAGCACCCCAGCCGCTCGGACAAGCTGCGCAGCTTCATCGATTCGCTGTAATCGGCCTGCCAGTGAAAGCCCCTGTCGGGGGTTTTTCGGTCCTGACGCCCTGCCCCGCATCTGCGGCGCAGGGCGTTTTTCATGGTGGCGTGGCGGCCACAGATGTCATCCGCTCCAGCGTATACCCTGATACTCTGGACAGCTGAATGACAGTTTCAGCGCACACCATTGCAGATGGATACATTCGCTTACCAAGGGAACCCATGACCGCCCACACCCCCATGAACACGCGGCGCCGGCAGGTGCTGATCCGCGCGGCTGCGCTTGCCGCGCTGGCAGCACCCTTTGGCAGCACGGTGCTGGCCCAGGCCCGCCCACCGGCCAAGGTCGCCAAGCTGGCGGGTACGCTGCGCATCGTGATCCCAGCCAATGCCGGCGGCGGCTGGGACCAGACCGGCCGTGCGCTGGGCGCTGCCCTGGTGGGGGCCGGTGCCGTGGACCAGGTGGAGTACGAGAACGTGGGCGGCAAGGGCGGCACCATCGGCCTGGCCCGCTACGCCGAAAAATACGCCAACGACCCCAACACCCTGCTCATGGGCGGCATGGTGATGGTGGGCGCCGTGGCACTGCAAAAGCCGGCGGTGGACCTCACGCAGATCCAGCCCATTGCGCGCCTGACCAGCGACTACCTGGTGGCCGCCGTGCCCGCATCGTCCCCGATCCGCACGGCCAAGGACCTGGTGGCCGCCATGAAGGCCGACCTGCCCGCCCTGCCGGTGGCTGGCGGCTCTGCAGGCGGGGTGGACCACATCTATGCGGGCGTGCTGGCCCGTGCCGCCAAGGCCAGCCCCGAGGCACTGGTCTACCGCCCGTTTGCGGGCGGCAATGAGGTGGTGGATGCCTTGGTCAACGGCAAGGCCGCCCTGGGCCTGTCGGGCTACAGTGAGTTCAGCGAAGCGATTGCCGCCGGCAAGCTGCGCGCCATCGGCGTATCGGCCCGGCGCAGCGTGTTCGGCCTGCCCGCGTTCCGCGAGCAGGGGATCGATGCCGTCATGGCCAACTGGCGCGGCGTGTTCACGGGCAAGGGGGTCTCTGCCGCCCGCCTGGCCGAGATGGTGACTGCCGTGGAAGCCGCCACCGTGCATGAATCGTGGGTGCGCACCCTGAAAACCAACAAGTGGGATGCATCCTGGCTCACCGGCAAGGACCTGACCGAGTTCATGGAACTGGACCTGACCACCGCGCGTGTGATGGTCTACCTGCTCAAGCTCAAAGCCTGACCCTCCCTTCGCGAGGCTCTTGCATCGCACCGCCTACCCGCTGCCGACACCTAGGACCTCCTGATGAAAATGTCCCGCTACTCCATCGGCACGCGCATGGCCGGTGCATTGGGCCTGGTGCTGGCGCTGATGATCGGCGCGGCCCTCTTCGGCATTGCCGCGCTGTACAGCACGCTGGGTACCTATGACAGCACGGTGCAGCAGCGCGTGGCCCAGGAGCGCGCCGTGACGCGCATGGAGAGCGAGTTCAAGACCCAGGTGATGGAGTGGAAGAACACGCTGCTGCGCGGCGAGGACTCGCGCAAGCGCGAACTGCACTGGAACGCCTTCCAGGCCAGCGAAAATCGCGTGGCCGATGCCGCCAAGGCCCTGGCACCGCAGCTGGTGGACGGCAGCGAGCGCGCCGCGCTGCAGAAATTCGTCGATGCCCATACGCAGATGGCCCAGGGCTACCGCAAGGGCTTCGAAGCCTTCCAATCACTCGGCTTCGTGGCCTCGGCCGGTGATGCCGATGTGGCCGATATCGACCAGGGCCCGGCCAAGCTGCTGGGCGAACTGAGCCGCCAGGTGGCCGACAGCAGCGCTGCCATTGCGCAGCAGGCCGCGCAGGATGCCCGCCGCGCACTGGTCAGCAGCCTGGTGGCGCTGGCGCTGGTGAGCGCCCTCGGGGTGTTTGCCGGCTGGGTGCTCACGCGCTCGGTGGTGGGCCCGCTGCGCGTGGCCGTGTCCCTGGCCAACAAGGTGGCCGCAGGCGACCTGACGACCACCATAGTCACAGAAGGCAATGACGAACCCGCGCGCCTGCTGCAGGCCCTGGCCGCGATGCAGGAGAACCTGGAGCGCGTGGTCTCCGGCGTGCGCACCAATGCCGAGGGCGTGGCCAGCGCCAGCGCCGAGATCGCGCAGGGCAACACCGACCTGAGCATGCGCACCGAAGACCAGGCCTCGTCGCTGGATGAAACCTCGTCGTCCATGCAGCAGCTGCAGCAGACCGTGCAGAACAACGCAGCGAACGCCCAGCGCGCGAATGAGCTGGCCAAGAGCGGCGCCTCGGTCGCCGAGCGCGGCGGCCAGGTGGTGGGCCAGATGGTCGAGGTGGTGCAGGGCATCCAGGAAAGCTCGCGCAAGATCGCCGACATCATCGGCGTCATCGACGGCATTGCCTTCCAGACCAATATCCTGGCGCTCAACGCGGCGGTGGAAGCTGCCCGCGCGGGCGAGCAGGGCCGCGGCTTTGCCGTGGTGGCCAGCGAAGTGCGCAGCCTGGCCACCCGCAGTGCCAGCGCCGCACGCGAGATCAAGGCACTGATCCAGACCAGCGTGGAGCGCGTGGAAGCGGGCTCGAGCCTGGCACGCAATGCCGGCAGCACCATGGGCGAGGTGGTCCAGTCCATCCGCGGCGTGAGCACGCTGATGGAAGAGATCAGCCAGGCCAGCGCCGAGCAGACCAACGACATGCTGCGCGTGACCCAGGCCATCGTGCGCATGGACGACGCCACGCAGCAGAACGCCGCTCTGGTCGAGCAAAGCGCAGCCGCCGCCGGCAGCCTGAGCGGCCAGGCCCACCAGTTGGTGGAGGCCGTGGCGGTGTTCAGGCTGCGCTGAGTTCAGCGCGTCAATTAGGCGCGGAGTCTGAGCCCCCGGCCTCGCGCACCACCGCATCCCACAGCGCCTCGGCGGCGCGCCCCATCTGCACGTGGGAACGGTAGACCCGGATCTCCAGCTCGATGCTCCACTGCGGCGTGGCCGCAGCGCAGGCCAGCCGCCCCGCCGACAGATCGTCGCCCACCAGACTCTGGGGCAGCCAGGCAATGCCCCGGCCTTCCAGCGCCATCGTGCGCAGCACGGAAGCCAGGTGGGCCGTGAAAACCGTCTGCGTCGAGAGCTTTCCGAGCGCACCGTCGATGGTCTTGTGCAGGATATTGCCAAGCCCCGATTCCGCACTGTAGGCCAGCAAGGGCGCAACCGCACCGGAGCGCTCCAGTCCATAAAGGGCGGCACCATCCGGCCCCACGGCGCACACGGGCCGCAAGACATCGGTACCGACGCAGACCGATGGATAGGCCTGTGCATGCAACAGGCTGGGGGCCTGCGCATGGGCATGGCACAGCACGAACTGCACCTTGCTCTGGGCCAGCAGCGCCTCGCAGCGGTGCAGCATGTCGGACTCCAGCTGAAGGGTACCCGCCATGGTGTGCGCACCATAGCTGCGCAGCCACCCCGGCATGAAGGTCAGCGACAACGCATGGGTCGCCGCAAAGCGCAGGCTCTTCGAATTCGCCTCGGCCACGGCGCGCGCCGCGCCGGGCAGGCGCGCCACCTCGGCGAGCAGCTCGGGCGCAACGCCCTGAAACCACTGCCCCGCCTCCGTGAGCCTGACCGGCTGCGTGCTGCGGTCGAACAGCTCCACTCCCAGCCACTCCTCCAAGGCACGCACGCGGCGACCGAAGGCAGGCTGCGTCATGTGGCGGTCTTCTGCGGCGCGGGAAAAATTTCCGACGGCGGCAAGGACCAGGAAATCCTCCAGCCAGGAGATGTTCATAACAAGCCCGCTGTGCTCTGAAAGCACTGAAGAGAAGAAAAACGGCATTGGTCAAACACCGCGCGGTTGCGGATCATACCCATCCCGTCACCCGTTGTGACACCCCGTTTCGACACCCGGAGCACCGCATGAAAATCGTTGAGATCAGAGAGAAGACCATCCCCATCAGTTCGCCCATCCGCAACGCCTACATCGACTTCAGCAAGATGACGCTGAGCCTGGTGGCGGTAGTCACCGACGTGATCCGCGATGGCAAGCCAGTGGTGGGCTACGGCTTCAACTCCAACGGCCGCTATGGCCAGGGCAAGCTCATGCGCGAGCGCTTCATCCCCCGCGTGCTCGAAGCCAGCCCCGAATCACTGATCGACGACAGCGGCAAGAACCTAGACCCGCACAAGATCTGGAACGCCATGTTCACCAACGAGAAGCCGGGCGGCCACGGCGAGCGCTCCGTGGCCATCGGCACCATCGACATGGCTGTGTGGGACGCGGTGGCCAAGATCGAAGGCAAGCCGCTGTTCCAGCTGTTGGCCGACCGCTATGGCAACGGTACACCCAATCGCAAGATCTTCGTCTATGCCGCCGGCGGCTACTACTACCCCGGCCAGGACCACGGCAAGCTCAAAGACGAAATGAAGAGCTACATCGACCGCGGCTACACCGTGGTCAAGAAGAAGATCGGCGGCGCTTCACTCGACGAAGACCTGCGCCGCATCGACTCCATCATGGAAGTGCTGCAGGATGGCCAGAAGCTGTGCGTGGATGCCAATGGCCGCTTCGACCTGGACACCGCCATCCAATACGCCAAGGCGCTCTCGCAATACGACCTGTTCTGGTACGAGGAGCCCGGTGACCCACTCGATTTCGAGTTGCAGGCAGCCTTGCGCAACTACTACAAGAACCCCATGGCCACGGGCGAAGACCTGTTCTCCATGCAGGACGCGCGCAACCTGATCCGCTATGGCGGCATGCGCCCTGACCGCGACTGGCTGCAGTTCGACTGCGCACTGAGCTACGGCCTGGTGGAGTACCTGCGCACGCTGGACATGCTCAAGGAACACGGCTGGTCTGCAAGCCGCTGCATCCCGCACGGCGGGCACCAGATGTCGCTGAACATCGCGGCCGGCCTGGGCCTGGGCGGCAACGAGTCCTACCCGGACCTGTTCCAGCCCTTCGGCGGCTTCCCGGACGGCGTGCAGGTGATCGACGGCCACGTCACCCTGCCCGACCTACCGGGCATCGGCTTCGAAGGCAAGGCCGACCTGTACGCGCAGATGCAGGCACTGTCGGCCTGATCACCCCCTCAAAAACAGAACCTGAAGGAGACAAGCCATGGGCATTTTGAAGCAAGGGGCTGCAGCCGCAGCCATCGGACTGGTTGCGATCAGCATCAGCACAACCGCACGGGCGGAATTTCCGGACAAGCCAATTACTTTGGTCGTCCCCTTTTCCGCTGGCGGCCCCAGCGACAAAATTGCCCGTGATCTGGCAGAGGCCCTGCGCAAGCCTTTGGCCCAGACCGTGGTCGTCGACAACACTGCGGGGGCGGGGGGCACCATCGGTGCGGCACGCGTCGCACGCGCATCCCCGGATGGCTACACCCTGCTGGTGCACCACATCGGCATCTCCACCGCACCCGCGCTCTACAGGAAGCTGCCGTACAAAACGCTGGAAGACTTCGAGTACCTCGGACTCATCAACGAAGCGCCTTCGACCCTGATCGGCAAGCCAGGCCTGGCGGCCAGCAACTTTGCGGACCTTCGCAAATGGATCAGCGCCAATGACGGAAAGGTCAACCTCGCGAATGCCGGCGTGGGCTCGGCATCCCACCTGTGCGGACTGGTGCTGCAGGCCACCCTGCAATCGAAGATGGTCTTCGTTCCCTACAAGGGAACGGCGCCTGCCATGACCGACCTGATGGGTGGACAGGTGGACCTGATGTGCGAGCAGGCCACCAACGCCGTGCCCCAGATCGAAGCGAAGAAGGTCAAGGCCTTTGGCGTCACCAGCAAGCAGCGCATGGCGTTGCCAGCGCTTGCCCAGGTGCCCACGCTGGCCGAAGCAGGCCTGGCCGGCTTCGAGATGTCGGTGTGGCATGGCGTTTATGCCCCCAAGGGCACGCCACCGGCCGTGCTGGCCAGGCTGAATGCCGCCATCCGCGCAGCGCTCAAGGACCCCGAACTCATCCAGCGCGAGGAGGCACTCGGTGTCCGCATCGTGACCGACGCGCGCCTGGAACCTGCGGAGCACAAGAAATACGTAGAGGGCGAAATGAACCGCTGGGCCAGGATCATCAAGGACTCCGGGGAAACTGCGGACTGAAGGCCGAAAGCGGTCTCCAGGCCCAATCAGCCGAGGACACCCGGGACTGCCAGGCCTCTCAGAACGGCACGCGGCCCAGCCAGATGTCCCGGTACATCGCCCAATCCCCCATGAAGCTGTACAGGGGGCGCTTGAAGCTGGCCGGCTTGTTCTTCTCGAAGCCGAAGTGCCCCACCCATGCAAAGCCATAGCCGCACAGCAGGCCGACCAGCAAGAAGGACGGCTGCCGCGTGGCCACAGCCCAGGCCACGCACAGGAGTGACAGGGTCGAGCCCACGAAATGCAGGCGCCGGCAGGTGCGGTTGCTGTGCTCGGTCAGGTAGAACGGGTAGAACTCCGCGAAGCTCTTGAAGGCGCGCGGATCGGTGGGGGCCGTCGCCTTGTCCGCAGCAGGGGCGCTGATGTCCATGGTCTTGTCTCCGTGGGTAATACTTATGCTTCACTTTATACGCCCATCGCCGCCAGGGTGGGAGTGCCGCATGGGACACCCCCTGGACACTCCGCCATGCCCTCCCCGCCCCGCGCCGTATACCGGCGCGCGACCACGACCGCGACGGTCTCCCTTTTTGCCATGACGCAGACCCCACCGAACGCAGATCACGCTCACCAGGCCGCAGGTACAGGCACTCCGCCGCGCGAGCACTCCATCGACGCTCTGCGCGGCTTCGCGCTGCTGGGCATCCTGGTCGTCAATGCGGGCAGCTTTGCCTCGACCTACTTTGGCCTCGGCGTGGCCGACCCCGCGTTCTCGCGGCCCGTGGACCATGCCGTGCGCTGGTTCATCAGCCTGGTCTTCGAGACCAAGTTCTACCTCTTGTTCTCGCTGCTGTTCGGCTACAGCTTTGCCTTGCAGATGGACTCGGCCCAGCGCTCCGGCAGCGCCTTCGTGCCGCGCTTCCTGCGGCGACTGGCGGGGCTCTTGCTGCTGGGCGTGGCCCATGCCTGGCTGCTGTTTTCGGGCGACATCCTGGTGACCTATGCGCTGCTGGGCTTGTTGCTGCTGGCGCTGTGCAAGTTGCGGCCGGGTACTGGGGTGGGGATGGCCGTGGCGCTGCTGGCGCTGGTGTCGGCGGGCTGGGGACTGCTCGCCTGGCTGATGTCGCTGGCGCCGCCGATGGACTGGCCGCTGGCCGAGATCCACGCCAAGGCACAGCAGGCCGCACAGGCCTACCGTTCCGGGGCTATCGAGGCCATTGCCCAGCGCGGGCGCGACATGGCCGATGGCGTCTGGTTCGTGCTGGTGTTCGTGCAGGGGCCCTGTGCGCTGGCCATGTTCCTGCTGGGGTTGGCGGCCCATCGCTCGGGCTACCTGGCCACCATTGCGCTGCAGCCGGCACGCCTGCGCCGCTGGGTGCTGTGCTGCCTGCCGGTGGGCGGCCTGGGTGCCTGGGTCTATGCCACAGCGCAGAACAGCACCGTCCGCCAACCCGATCATGTGTCGGCCGCCACGCTCGCGCTGGACCTGGCGACAGCGCCCTTCCTCACCTTCAGCTATGTCGCGGCACTCCTCTGGGCCCTGCAGAGCGGAGCTGCAGGCCGCCGACTGGGCGCCTGGCTGGAACCTGCGGGCCGCATGGCGCTGTCCAACTACCTGCTGCAGTCCCTGGTGGGGGCGCTGGTGTTCACGGCCTACGGCTTGGCGCTGGTAGGGCGGGTGTCGCCGCTGGCGGTGTTGCTGGGCTGCATGGCGCTCTATTCGGTACAGCTCGCGCTGAGCCGCCATTGGATGGCGGGGCACGCCTACGGTCCCATGGAGTGGCTGCTGCGTGCGTTCACGCTGCTGGGCTGGCCTGCATGGCGGCGTGCACCCCGGCCGGCAGAATGATCACCGGCCGATGGGCACGAGCTGATCGTCCGCCATGCCCACCAGCAAAGCCTTGCCGTCCGGCTGCACCCGGAATTCGCCAAAACGCGCCTGCTCCCAGCGGCTGGCGTCGCCCTCGGCGAAGTACCAACCATCCGTCACCAGCGTCCAGTCGCCGTTCTTGGGCGTGAGCTGGATGCGGAACTCGCCGGGGGCGATGGGCGCATCGTACTTTTCGACGCGCTCCCAGGCCACCACGCCGCGTGCATCGAGCCGGCCCACGGCATAGGGCCGGCTGCCCAGCAGGCCTTCCACGCCGGCTTCGCGCCGGTCGATATCGACCAGGGGCGGCAGGGTGAAGCGCAGGCGCATGTAGTCGCCCTGCATCAACGAGCGCGGGTCCACCGGGGCCAGGGGCACGTAGACCTTCTGGCCGTTGGCGATCGTGTTTTCCTTGTCAGCGATGCCGATGTTGGCCACGGCCACGGTGGCCACCGCACTCAGCGCCAGCAGCCAGGGGCCCATGCGGTGGGCCCAGTGGCGGGCGGCATGGCCAGTTTCACCGGGCATCGCAGCGGCGCGTGGCGTGCGCAGCGCACTCCAGGCCAACACACCCAGCAGCGCACCGCAGGCCACGAGCACCATGGCCTTGGTGATCAGGGGCCAGGCCAGCAGGTAGTAGAAACCGCCCATGATCCAGGTGCAGGCCAGGGCGGCCGCCGTGGCCTGGCCCCAGCGGCGGGTGGTGCCGGCGATGGCCAGGGCCAACAATGCGCTGCCGAGCAGGGGCGAGAACCAGCACAGCATGGCCAGCACCAACGCCACCACGGCAGCGCGGGGCTGGCGCAGCACCGGCCAGGCGCGCTGCGCGATGGCGGCGGCAACCAGCGCCAGCAGCACGCTGGCCGCCTGCACCAGCCATTGCAGCGCAAAGGCGCGCGGCCCGACCTCCCGGCCGACCTCGCGCACCAGCTCACCGCCGATGCCGGCACCGAACGCACCGCCCACCAGGAAGGTCTGGCCCGACAGGCCGCAGATGCCCCACAGCAGCACCAGCAGCCAGCCGCAGGCCAGGGGCTCCAGCAGCGCTGCCAGCCAGTTGCCGGCACTACCGCGGCCCAGCGCATGGCGCTGCCACAGCAGCAGCCCCACCCACACCGCGAGCACGCCATGCACCATGCTCCAGGGCACCAGCGGCGACAAGGCCCAGCGGCCATCGGAGCCGGGCCAGATGAGCACGGCGAACAGCGCTGCCGCTCCCGCACCCAGCAGCACACGCAGCCAGGGCAAGGCCACCAGCGCGGCCACGCCCAGCGCCACCACCAGCATGAAGGCGGCCGCCGGCTGCAGGCCCATGTCGCGTCCGAAGGCAAAGCCCAGCAGGCCCGCGCCCGTCAGCAATGCCGGAAACGCCAACTGCTCCAGAAAGATCGGCAGGTCCTTGCTGCGCAGGGCCGCAGTGGCACCGGCCAGCACCAAGGCCCCGATCAGATAGGCGCCAGCGCCCTCCACGATCCATTCGCCCAGGAACAGGCCGAACATGCCCAACAGCGGCAGCGCGGCCAGCCACGCACCCAACGCCGTGAGCAGCACCACCGGCCAGGGCCGTGACGTGCCGCCAGCACGGTGCGCGTCGGCCGCCGAAGCGCCGGCCGGCAGAATGCCCTGCTCCACGGCGGCCTGCACAATGGTTTCAAGCGCACCGGGCTTGGGCACGGGCGCCGCAGCGCTTGCAGACCGATTCACGGGATCGATGGATAGGTCGCTCATGCCGCTTCTCCTTGCTGCTGCGCAGCGCGGCGCGCCAGGCGCATCACCAGATTCACAGTGGCCGCCAGAAGCCCTGCGGCGACCAGGCCGATGAGCAGCAGCGAGCCCACGAAATCACCGAAGCGGGAGCCCGAGAACATGGCGCGCGCCAGCCCGGTCACCAGCAGGATGTTGAGCCCGAGCGCCGCACCGCTGAGCAGGAAGATGTCGAAATGCGTGCGCGTACCTACCAGCGCGGCAGCCGCCGCCAGCAGCACCAGGCCCAGGCCGTAGTGGCCCGCCACGGGTGAATGGAACAGGCCGCCCAGCGCGGTGAGCGTGACCAGCATCAGCGCCAACGTGCCCGCCGTTCGCAGCGCCCAGACGCCTGCGCCGGTGAAGCGCTGCGCTTGCGGCAGCATGGCGGCTGCCACGGCCAGCGCAGCGCCCAGGGAGACCAGGTGCACCGTCATGTCCGCAGGCGACACGCGCCAGCTGTGGCCCGTGTGCGCCTGCGCCCACAGCGATATGCCGACCATGGCCACCAAGGTCCATGGCACCCACACCACATCGCTGCGCACGGCCAGCGCCAGGGGCAATGTGAGCACGGCCCACACGGCAAACAGCTGCCAGGGGTCGGCCCCGGTCTGGTAGGTCTGCCCGAAATAGGCGAACAGCGCGCCCGTGCCCAGCAGCGCCAGCATGGCCAGCGGTGCACGCGCCCCGGCCCTGAACGCAGCGCCCGCACACATGGCCAGTACAAAGCCCTGCAGCAGGGCAAAGCGCATGAAGCGCCCCAGGCTCTCCCAATTGGCCGCGATCCACATCACCAGGCCCAAGCCACCCAGCGCCGCCGCGATGACCGCGACGGTGCGCCACAGCGTGGTGTGCAGGGCGGCGGGCTGGCGGTCGAACCCCGCCAGGCCGATCAGGCGCGTGGCGGCCGGTCGGTCCAGCGTGTGCTGGCGGGCCAGCTCGAACAGGGCGGTGCGCAGGGTCATGGGGCGGGTGCCTCAAGGTCAGGTGAAAAAAGAAACCGGTGGGGCGGCGCGCTTCAGCTGGGCTTGAGCGCGAGGAAGTCGCGGATCGCCATCAACGTACCGTCGGGCGCCTCGCTCATCTGGTTGTGGCCCACGGGCAGGCTGGTGGTGTGCACCACCTTGCCCGCAGCGCGTGCAGCGGCCACCAGGCCCTGCGCGGCCTTGGGCGCGGTCATCTGGTCCTGCGCGCCCAGCGCGAACAGCACCGGGCACTGCACGGCGGCAATCGCCTGCTCGCCATTGGCATAGCTGTCGCAGGCCACGAAGCCGCGGTGGAACACGTTGACTGCCGTGTTGCTGCGCAGCACCTTGCGGCCCAGCGCCATGCCCGCGTTGTAGACCCAGAAGCCCGCGCCCGAAGGCGGCGCCAGCGTGCTGCGCGAGAACACGTTGACCATGCGCAGCGCCTTCTCGGGCTCGTTGAGCGCCGCATCGATCAGCGCGGGCGAGACCTTCATCGGGTAGGCCGTGCCCACCAGCACCAGGTGGCTCACACGTTCGCCCAGCCGGGCCGCGGCCTCCAGCGCGATCAGCGAGCCGAAGCTGTGTCCCACCAGAGCCGCGCGCCGCACGCCTGCGGCATCGAGCAGCGCGGCAATGAAGTCCGCCCCCGCCTCCACGCTGGCCGGGGCTTCGCCCCCGCTGCGGCAATGGCCGGGCAGGTCCACCGCCAGCACGTTCCAACCGTGGTTGGCCAGGTAGCGGCTTTGCAGCGCCCACACGCTGTGGTCGTTGAGCACGCCGTGGACCATGACCACGGTGGGCAGTGCGGGGTTGAACGCCTTGCCGCCGGTGTAGCAGTAGGTGGTGTGGCCGTTGACTTGGATCTGCATACGGATGGGTCCTCTTTGTTCGCTTGTCTTTGTTTCGTTGTTGTGTTGTCGGGTGCGATGCCGGCCTCAGCGCGGCGGCACTCCGGCAGCCAGGTCGTCCAGCATCTGGATCCAGCGCTGCGCAGCGTCGCGCACCTTGGTGCTTGCATCGCTGGCGGCCGTGGCCTCGGCCAGCGGGCGCTCGGCGGCCGCCTCGCCGCGCCAGTAGTCCAGGGCCAGCACGGCCAGGTAGCGCACCGTCTCGTCGCCATCGTGCGCCACGGCATGGGCCAGCGCGGTCACGGCGCGTGCACCGGCCTCGGCACCCAGGGCCCGGTCGCCCAGCGCCATGGCGGCATGCTGGCGCACCACGGTCAGGGGCGACTGCAGGCCGCGCACGGCTTCATCCACCTCGTGCGGGCGCAGCGTGCAGGTGCCCGAGCCGGGGCGCAGCCATTGCTCCACCAGCGGCAACAGTGCAGGCCGCACGGCGGGCAGGGACTCGATGAGGCGGTAGTCGAGCGGCAGCGGGTCGAGCGCGTGGTTGCGGAACGCGCCGTAGGGCGATGACAGGCCCTGTGCCACGCATTCATCGCTGAGCGTTCCGGCGCGGGCCTGTTCCAGCAGCCAGGCGCTTTCGCCCAGATGCGCCAGCGCACCGGCGCAGATATTGCGCCCGGCCTGGACCCGGTGGCGCATGCTGCTGCGCGGCACGGCTTTGAGCACCTGTGTACGCAACGCGGCCACCACCTCGGGCGTGGCCGCACCGATCTCGCCCAGCAGGCGAGCGGCTTCACATTGCGTTGACGTGCGCTCCAGCAGTGACAGCAAAGCGGGGATGGCGGCAGGTCCGAAAGCCCGCAGGGCACCCTGCGCCGCTTCGCCATGGCGCTGGGCCTGCGCGCGCGTCAGTCCCAGCTCGGGAGCAGGCTGGTGCGCCAGGCAAGCCAGGTGGTAGCGCAGGCGCTCGGCATCGGGCAACTCTGCGACGCGCCGGGCCTCGGCCAGGTCGGCCGCATGGCCGGGCAGCAGCCGGGCAAATGCCTCTTCGCCCACACAGCGCTGGGCGATGGCGATGCCCTCGTCGCTGTCCTCGTGCAGCAGCATGGCAAAGCCGGGCGTGAGACGGTCGGCCACGGGCGACGCTTGCAGGGCGGCACGCAACCGGTGGCACACGCTCACCAGCGCATCGACGCAGCGGCGGTCTGCGGCCTCCCATTGCGCCACGTCGCCGCCCTGGGCCTCGGCCGCCAATGCGGCCTGGGCGGAGGCCATGGCGGGGCTGTCCGAGGACATCTCGGGCCAGTTCCAGTCGGCGGGGTTCCAGCGCAGGCTGTGGAGCGTGCCGCCGTCATCTTCCGGTTTAGCTTCGGCCAATGCCGCCTCGCTGCCCATGGACACGGTAGGCAGGTAGATGGGCCCATCGTGCTCGCGGTACATGCCTGCCAGTGCCACGGCATACACATCGCCGCGCAGCGGGTGTGCCTGCAACGCGGGCAGCACCAGCGCCAGCGCCTCGTCCAGCAGCGTCTGCTCGAAGGCCTGCCAATCCATGGCGGGTGCCTGCGCCATCGCCGGGCTCAGGCCGCCTTCTCCGCAGCCTTGAGGGCGCGCTTGAGGTCGTCGATCAGGTCATCGGCATCCTCCAGCCCGATGGACAGGCGGATCGTGCCCTGCGTGATGCCGGCATTCACCAGCGCCTCGTCGCTCATGCGGAAGTGCGTGGTGCTGGCCGGGTGGATCACCAGGCTGCGGCAGTCGCCCACGTTGGCCAGGTGGCTGAAGACCTTGAGCGCCTCGATGAACTTCTTGCCCTGCTCGCGGTTGCCCTTGAGGTCGAAGCTGAACACCGAGCCCGCGCCGCGCGGCAGCAGCTTCTGCGCCAGGGCGTGGCTGGGGTGCGATTCGAGCATGGGGTGGCCCACACGCGAGACAAAGGGCTGGCTGGCCAGGAACTCGACCACACGCGCCGTGTTGCGCATGTGCCGCTCCATGCGCAGCGGCAGGGTCTCGATGCCCTGCAGGATCAGCCAGGCGGTGTGCGGGCTCATGCAGGCGCCGAAGTCGCGCAGGCCTTCGCGGCGCGCGCGCAGCAAGAAGGCGGCCACCGAGCTTTCCTCGCTGAACACCATGTTGTGGAAACCCTCGTACGGCTCAGTCAGCTCGGCGAACTTGCCCGCCGAGCGCGGGCCGTCCCAGTCGAAGCTGCCGCCATCGACCACGATGCCGCCCACCACCGTGCCGTGGCCCGAGAGGAACTTGGTGGCCGAGTGGTAGACCAGGTCGGCGCCGAGCTCCAGCGGCTTCATGAGCCAGGGCGAGGTCAGGGTCGAGTCGACCAGCAGCGGCACGCCCGACTCGTGCGCGATGGCGCTGATGGTCGGGATGTCCAGTACATCCAGGCCCGGGTTGCCCACCGTCTCGCCGAAGAACAGTTTCGTGTTGGGCCGCACAGCAGCGCGCCAGCCGTCGATGTCCCCGGGCTTGACGAAGGTGGTCGCTATGCCGAAGCGCGACAGTGTGTAGTGCAGCAGGTTCTGCGAGCCGCCGTACAGCGCCGTGCTGGCCACGATGTGGCTGCCCGCGCCCATCAAGGTGCAGATGGCCAGGTGCAGCGCGGCCTGGCCGCTGGCGGTGGCGATGGCACCCACGCCGCCTTCCAGGGCCGACACGCGCTGCTCCAGCACCGCATTGGTGGGGTTGCTGATGCGGCTGTAGACGTGGCCGGGCCGCTCCAGGTTGAACAGCGAGGCGGCGTGGTCGCTCGATTCGAAGACGAACGAGGTGGTCAGGTGGATCGGTACGGCGCGTGCGCCGGTGGCGGGGTCGGGTGTGGCTCCGGCGTGCAGCGCAAGCGTGTCAAAGCCGGGGTCGGAGTAACCGGGCATCCAATGTCTCCCATGTTGTCGGTGCTGGCAGGCATTGTGGGCTATATTTCATGCGAACAGGCCTGTTGCGCCCCACCGAGCCCCATTGGAGACCGATCATGAAAGTCAGCGATATCCTTCGCGTCAAAGGCAACACCCTTTACACCGTGACCCCCGACGAACCGCTGGCCAATGCCGTGGACATCATGGCCGACCGCGACATCGGCTCGCTGGTGGTGATGGAGCTCGGTGACCTGGTGGGCATGCTCACCTTCCGCGAAGTGATCCAGGCCATCGTCAAGAACGGCGGCAGCGTGGGCACGCTGCAGGTGCGCTCGGCCATGGACGACCACCCGCTGACCTGCACGCTTGAAACCGACATGGACGAGGTGCGCCGCATGATGCTGGACCGCCACGCCCGCTACATGCCGGTGATGGACAAGAAGATGCTCATGGGCGTGATCAGCTTCTACGACGTGGCCAAGGCCGTGGTGGACAGCCAGAACTTCGAGAACAAGATGCTCAAGGCCTACATCCGCGACTGGCCTGAGGAAGAATCCGGCGGCTGAGCGCGGGCTGCGCAAACGCCCCCTGATTGCCGCCGCCCCGGTCCGCATCCATGCGGTTGTTGCTGCGCCTGTGTACCTGCCTGGCCTGCTGGTTCGTGCTGACGAGCTGGGCTGCGCCGGCGGCGACTGCCTTGTCTGCGGTGGCAGATGCCAGCTCGCTGGGCTTGCGGGCAGAGGTGCTTGAAGACAAAACCCGGGCACTGGGCATTGCCGACATCCTCGCAGCGCCGGATCTGCCCTGGCGTGCCAACGGCACCGAGGTGCTCAATTTCAGCTTTTCCCACTCGGCGTACTGGGTGCACCTGCGCCTGCACAACGACACGGCCGCACCGCTGACGCGGTTGCTGGAGACGGCGTCGGCACTGCAGGACGTGGTGGACCTGCACGTGGTGCACCGTGGGCAGATCACCGAGACCGTTGCCACGGGCGACCGGCGGCCGTTTGCCAACCGCCCCCTGCCCTACCGGTATCCCGTATTCCCGCTGGCGGTGGCACCCGGCCAGACGCTGGACCTGTACCTGCGGCTCGACGCGCACGACGGCCTGTTCGAGGCCATGCCCCTGGTGCTGCGCACCCCCCAGGGATTTCTCAGGCACAGCCAGACCGAGAGCGTGGCCTTTGGCGCCTACTACGGTGCCATCGTGGCGCTGCTGCTGTACAACCTGCTGCTGTTCGCGCTGGTGCGCGACGGGCTGTTTCTGAAGTATGTGCTGTACCTTGCGGCCTACCTTACCTGGAACCTGTGCTTCACCGGCATCGGCTTTCACTACCTGTGGCCTGGCGCACCGGACCTGAACAACCAGATGCTGGCAGTGGCAGTGCCGCTGATCTTCGTGGCGTTGACGGCTTTCTCTGCCAGCTACCTGCAGACACGCACCCGCGCACCGCGGTTGCACCGAACGATGGTTGGCCTGGTGGTGCTGTGCACCCTGCAGCCCATCACGGGGCTGCTCGACTTTTACGCAGCCACGTTCATCACCATCCTTCCCATCGGGGCGGCCATGCTGGTGGTGCAGATGATTGCGGCAGTGCGCATCGCCGTGGCGGGCTACCGCCCCGCGCGCTTTTATGTGCTGGCCTCTTCGGCACTGGCGTTGGGGGCGTTGGTCACCTTCCTCAAGGTGTTCGACCTGGTGCCATCGAGCCCGCTGGTGGAGTACAGCCTGAACATCGGATCGGCACTCGAATTCATTTTGCTGGCCCTGGCGCTGGCAGACAAGATGAACCAGTTGAAGGCCGAAAAACTGGCGGCAGAGCAGCAGGCCCTGGCCGTGCAGACCGCACTGGCACAAGACCTGGACCGCAAGGTGCACGAGCGCACCCAGGCCCTGGAGCTGGCCAATGCGCAGTTGCAGACGGCCGCCATCACCGATGCGCTGACGGGCATCTACAACCGGCGCTATTTCGACACCCTCCTGCGCCGTGAATTCAACCGGTGCATGCGCCAGCAGGCATCGCTGGCGCTGTGCGTCATCGACATCGACAACTTCAAGAAGTACAACGACCGGTTTGGACACCAGCAAGGCGACGAGGCCCTGAAGGCCGTGGCACAGGCGCTGGCGCAGCGGGTGCAGCGATCTACGGACCACCTGTTTCGCGTGGGGGGTGAGGAATTCGTGGTTCTGATGGCGGGCCAGACGCGGGCCAGCGCCATGGGCCACCTGGAAATCCTGCGCCTGGCCGTCCAGGCCCTGGCCATGCCGCACCCCGACAACCCGGCGCAGGTGGTGACCGTCTCCTGCGGCATGGCCTGGAGCGAGGTCATGCAAGGCGAACCCGATGCCCTGTATGCCCAGGCCGACCAGGCGCTGTACCGCGCCAAGCAGGCCGGGCGCAACCAGTCGGCGCAGTAGCCAGCCACCGTTTGCCCACTCTGGGATAATCGCCGCCCATGAGCGGCAACACCATCGGTACCCTATTCGCTGTCACCAATTTTGGTGAATCCCACGGCCCGGCCATTGGCTGCGTGATCGACGGCTGCCCGCCGGGCATGCCACTGACCGAGGCGGACATCCAGGCCGACCTGGACCGCCGCCGCCCCGGCACCAGCCGCCACGTGACCCAGCGCAACGAGCCCGATGCGGTGGAGATCCTCTCGGGCGTGTACGAGGGCAAGACCACCGGCACCCCCATCGCGCTGCTGATCCGCAACACCGATCAGCGCAGCAAGGACTACAGCAACATCTCCGAGAGCTTTCGCCCGGGCCATGCCGACTACACCTACTGGCACAAGTACGGCATCCGCGACCCGCGCGGTGGCGGCCGCTCGTCGGCACGCCTGACGGCACCTACCGTGGCCGCGGGCGCCGTGGCCAAGAAGTGGCTGGCCGAGCAGTACGGCACGCAGTTCCGCGCCTGCATGACGCAGCTGGGCGAGCTGCCCATCCCCTTCGAGAGCTGGGACCATGTGCGCCAGAACCCCTTCTTCGCCCCCGTGGCCGACGTGCAGCAGTACGAGGACTACATGGACGCGCTGCGCAAGGCCGGCGACTCCTGCGGCGCGCGCATCCGCATCTCGGCCAGCGGCGTGCCCGTGGGCCTGGGCGAGCCGCTGTACGACAAGCTCGACGCCGACATTGCCCACGCCATGATGGGTTTGAACGCCGTGAAGGGCGTGGAGATCGGCGCCGGCTTCGAGAGCGTGGCCCACCGCGGCACCATGCACGGCGACTCGATGACGCCCCAGGGCTTTCGCACCAACCACGCGGGCGGCGTGCTCGGCGGCATCAGCACCGGGCAGGACCTGGAGGTGTCGATCGCGATCAAGCCCACCAGTTCCATCATCAGCCCGCGCGAGTCCATCGACATCCACGGCCAACCCACCGAGGTGATCACCAAGGGCCGCCACGACCCCTGCGTGGGCATCCGCGCCGCGCCGATTGCCGAGGCGCTGCTGGCGCTGGTGGTGATGGAGCATGCCCTGCGCAACCGCGCCCAGTGCGCGGACGTGGTGCGCGAGGTGGCGCCGATCCAGGCGTCTTTCCTTTGAGCGCCGCAGCAGCAGGGGGCGCCGCGCGCCGCCGGCCTCTGGCGTTTGCCGCGTCTGCCCTGGCTGCAGCTACCCTGCTGGCAGGCTGCGCATCCCCACCCGCGCCACCCACCCACATCGACATCGGCCTCATCGCCTTCAACGACCTGCACGGCAACCTGGAGCCACCGCGCATGGCGCTGCAGGTGGCCGCGCCCGACGGCAGCGGCCAGGCGCGCGTACCCGCTGGCGGCGCGGCCTACATGGCCAGCGCCATCGCGCACCTGAAGACCCTGCACAAACACCATGCGGTGGTGGCGGCGGGCGACATGGTGGGCGCATCGCCCCTGGTGTCGGCCTTGTTCCTCGACGAGCCGACGATCGAGGCCGTCAACCGCATGGGCATCGACTTCAACGCCGTGGGCAACCACGAGTTCGACAAGGGCTGGCGCGAGCTGCTGCGCCTCAAAAACGGCGGCTGCGAGAAGCACACGGTGCGCGTGCCCTGCCAGCTCAACCCCACCTTCCCGGGCACCAACTTCGGTCTGCTGGCAGCGAACACCTCGCACGACGACGGCCGCCCGCTGCTGCCGCCCACCGGCATCAAGCGCTTTACCGAGGGCGGCGTCACGGTCAGCGTGGGCTTCATCGGCCTGACCCTGCGCGGCACGCCCGCGATGGTGGCGCCCGCCGGCGTGGCCGGCCTGCGCTTTGCCGACGAGGCCGATACCGTCAACGCACTGATCCCGGGCCTGCGCGCCCAGGGGGCCGATGTGATCGTGGTCATGGTGCACGAGGGCGGCGAGACCGAGGCGGCGCTGGGCGAGACCAGCTGCAAGGGCCTGAGCGGCGACATCCTGCCCATCCTGGAGCGGCTCGACCCTGCGGTGGACGTGGTGGTCTCGGGCCACACGCACCGCTCCTACCTGTGCGACTACGGCACCGTGAACCCCGCCCACCCGCTGCTGCTGACCAGCGCCGGCCAGTACGGCACGCATGTCACCGACATCAGCCTGCGCGTGAACACCGCCACCCGCCGCGTGGTGCGCAAGAGCGCACGCCAGGTCATCGTGCAGGGCGAGGGCTTCACCAGCGGGTCTACCACCTTCGCCGTGGACACACGCTTCCCCGTCTTCGCGCGCGATGAGGGCGTGTACGCCATCGTGGAGCGCTACCGCGCCGCCGCCGAGCCTCAGGCCCAGCGCCCCGCAGGGCGCCTCACCGGCCCTGTCTCGCGCGAGCCTGCTGCGTCGCTCGAAACCTCCATGGGCAACCTGATCGCCGACGCACAGTTGCTTGCGGCCCAGGGCCCGGGCCTGAATGCCCAGATCTCCTTCATGAACCCCGGCGGTGTGCGCGGCGTTCTGGTGCCTGGTGCGGATGGCCAGGTGCGCTATGGCCAGATGTTCACGGCACAGCCGTTTGGCAACAGCCTGATGGTGCAGTCGTTCACGGGTGCACAGGTGAAAGCCATCCTTGAGCAGCAGTTCGCCAGCGGCACCAACACCGCGCAGAGCCCTCGGGTGCTGTCGGTCTCCAAGGGCTTCACCTACCGCTATGACCTGCGTTTGCCTGCGGGTCAGCGGGTGAGTGGGGTGTTGCTCAATGGGCAGCCGCTGCGATCCGATGCTGTGTACCGGGTGGTGGTGAGCAGTTTTCTGGCTACCGGCGGGGACAACTTCACTGTGTTCACGCAGGGGCTGGATGGGTTGGGGGCGGGGCAGGATCTGGATGCGTTGGAGGCTTACTTCTCGGCTGCTGGGGGGGCTGTCGTTCCCCCGGCTACGGATCGGATTGTGCGGGTGGATTTGCCCTGATCCTTCAGGGTTCGTTTCTGGCTTCGTGCCTGTGTGGAGGGCGGAGGCCGGGGTGTGCGCCCGGCGGCGCACCTACCTTCTTTTGCTTCGTCAAAAGAAGGTAGGCCAAGAAAAGACGACCCCGCTGCCCGTGTCCCCCTCGCCGGTGGCGAGGGGGCAGCCTGCGATGCTCGGTCCTGGGGTGCACCGCGGAACTCGCTGCGTTCGCCCTTCGGACGAACTCCGCTCGGACAACCGCGGTGAGTCAGTTCACGATGCGCGTGTCCTTCGGCACGCGCTCACCCCAGGCCCTGCGCTTCTCGGCACGGTCAGAAGGGGGTGGGATCGGGCTCCACTCGGGCCATCGCTCCGCTCGGCCTGTGGTCCTTCGCTGCGCTCGGCTCGCCAGAGCGATCGCCCAGCGCGTCGGCAGCGCGCAGCGCGAACCGACACCCGGCGTAGCTGCGAAGCAGCAGCCGTGGGGACCCCGCTCCCCACCCCTTCTGGCTGCGCCGAGAAGCGCAGGGCCTGGGGTGGGTGCGTGTGCCGAAGGACACACGCACTTCGTGATCTGGCTTGCCGCAGCTGTTTGAGCGAAGTTCGAAGAACGTAGCGAGTTCTGCGGCACCACCCCTGGACCGAGCATCGCAGGTTGCCCCCGTTCGCCCGACAGGGCGAATGGGGGACGCAGACTGGGGGTCGCCTTTTCTTGGCCCACCTTCTTTTGGCGACGCAAAAGAAGGTGGGTGCGCCGCCGGGCGCACACCCCGGCCTCCGCCCTCAGCCCAGGCGCGCACCATCAGAGCGAAGCGGCACCCACACAACAAATCAGAACTCGTAGTTCGCCGACAGCCAGAGGCGACGCCCATCCTGGCTGTTCGTATACAAGTTCCGATAGTTCGTCACCGCAGGCGCCCCCGGCACCGTATACGCCGTGTAGTCCACAAAATCCTTGTTGAACAGGTTGTACACCGCCGCATTGACCGTGAACTGCGGCGTGACCTTGTAGCTGCCTCCCACATGGAACTGCGTGTACGCCCTGAAGTCCCCCAAAGCCGCCTTCGCAGCCCGCGTATCCGCCGTAGTCCCCGGATCGCGGAACCGCTCGCTGCGGTACTCCGCACGCAGCCACACATTCCACTGCCGCGAAGGCTCCCAGTTCAGCCGCGCATTGAGCGCATGCTCCGGCGTATCCATGAGGGTATTGCCCACATTCGGCCCGCTCTTCTGCTCGCTCTTCATGTAGGTGTAGTTGGCCGTTGCCGACCAGCCTTGTTGCTCGGGATGCGCATGCTCAGTTCGAGCCCGCGTCACGGCCTCGTCCACATTGATGGACTGGCCAAACGCATCCACACACGGTTGCAACGCGCGTGTACGCACGCATGCGCCGCCCTCAGTACACATCGCGCCGGTAGCGCCCGCTGCGCACCAGCCCGGCCATGGGCACGGGCCCGAGCAGGCCGGCGAGCGCCATGTCCACCCCCTGCGCCATGCCCTGCAGGCTGCCGCAGACGTAGATGGCCGCGCCCTGCTCCTCGACCCAGGCGCGCACGGTGGCGGCCTGCGCCTGCAACAGGTCCTGCACATAGACCTTGTGGGCCGGGTCGTCGCGCGAGAAGGCCAGGTCAAGCCGTGCGAGAACCCCACTGGCCTGCCAGGCCATGAGCTCGTCGCGAAAGAGGAAATCGTGCGCCGCATGGCGCTCACCGAGCAGCAGCCAGTTGGGCCCGGCACCGGCCTGCGCCCGGGCCCGCAGGTGGCTGCGCAGGCCGGCGATGCCCGTGCCATTGCCCACCAGGATCAGCGGGCGCGCAGCATTGTCTTCAAGCCGGAAATTGCGGTGTGCGCGCAGGCGCATGGGCACCGCAGCGCCCACCTGCGCACCCGCAGTGAGCCAGTGCGATGCCAGGCCTGGCGTGCCATCCTCGCGTGTGGCCTGGCGCACCACCAGGTGCACAAGGCCATCGCTGGCGAGCGAGGCGATCGAATACTCGCGCGGGTGCTCCATGTCGCCGGGCACGCACACCTGCACCAGGTCGCCCGACTCCCATGCAGCCGCCGCGCCAGCGGGCGGTGCCAGCTCCACCAGGTGCACGGGCGCCCCCTCGCTGCCGGGGTTCAGGTGGCTGCGCGCTGCCAGGGTCCATGGGCCAAAAGCGGGTGCTTCCCACGCGGGCAACTCGCTCAGGCTCGATACCTGCGCCAGTTGGTGCTGCCAGGCCGTGAGCGCGGCAGGCGCGCCGTTGTCCATCTCCACGCGCTCGAACAACGGTGTGGCGCCGCGCGCGCGCAGCCATGCGTCAAGCTGGCGGCCAAAGCCGCAGAAGTGGGCGTACTGGCGGTCGCCCAGCGCCAGCAGGCCGTACTGCAATTGCGACAGGTCCGGCATGGCTTCATCGACTGCGCCCATGCACGCCTCCTGGAAAGCCGCAGCATTGTCGGGCGCATCGCCCTCGCCGTAGGTGCTGGCCAGGAACAGCGCACGCCGGCTGCGTGCGAGCAAGGCCGCATCGAGCTTGTCGAGCGCACACAGGTGCACCGGCTCACCGGCCGTGTGCAACAGGCGCGCCGTCTCGCGCGCCAGTTCCTCGGCCTGGCCGGTCTGGCTGGCATACACCACCAGCAGCGGCTGCACCCCCTCGCGCGCCGATGCCAAGGCCAGGGCCTGTGCGGCCTGCGCCTGGTGTTTGCGCCGCTCGCGCAGCCAGATGGCGGCGCAAAGGGCGGCGTACAGCAGCACCAAAGCGGCGGCAGCGGCCAGCCGCACGGCGGGGTCGGAAACGTTCATGAAAATTCGGGGAAGTGCGCAGCAAACGCCGGGCTCGCTGTCCACACCGGACCTTGCGCCGTGCGCTCACACAGCAACGCAGCCACCCCTTGCTGCGCAGCAAAGGCCAGGCCCTGCACCGGCCCCAGCACGGTGAGCACCGTGGCCAGGGCATCGGCATGCATGCATTCCTGGTGCAGCACCGTCACACTGGCCAGCGCATGCACCACGGGCTCGCCAGTGCGCGGGTCGATGGTGTGCGAGTAGCGCCGGCCCCCGTGGTCAAAGGCATGCCAATGGTCGCCCGATGTAGCGATGGCCATGCCCTGGAGAGGCAGCGCCCGGGCCGAGCCAGCCTCTCCTGCCACGGCCACGCGCCAGGGCTGGCCGCCGGGGCGTGTGCCGCTGGCGCGCAGCTCGCCACCGACCTCGGCCAGAAAATCCACCCAGCCCTGCGCCTGCAGGGCCTGCACCACCAGGTCCACCGAGTAGCCCTTGGCAATGCCCGACAGATCCAGCTGCAGGCCCCCGGGCTGCAGCGCCTGCGGCCCCTCGTCGCGCAGCACCAGGCCTGCGCCCACGCTGTGCGGACGCAGGGCCTGCAGCTCCTGCGCCGAAGGCATCGTGGCGGGAGCCATGTGGTCGGCCTGCGGGTCGTGCCGGGGGCCGAAACCCCAGCGGCCCACCAGTTGCCCCACGCCCACATCGAACGCACCGCCACTGGCCACCGCCCAATGCTGCGCAGCCTGCAGCACGGTGAAGAACTCGGGCGACAGCGCATGCCAGCTGCCCGCGGGCGCGCGGTTGAAGCGGGAGACCTCCGATTCGGATTCCCAATTGCTCATCTGGCGCACGACCAGGGCCAGCGCTTCTTCTATGGCGGCGCGCACGGGTGCCAGCGGCACGAACTGCGGATTGCACAGCCGCACCGACCAGGTGGTGCCCATGGCCTCGCCGACCAGGGTCTGCAAGACAGCGGGATCGGCAGCGCGCACGGGCGCATGCGGGGCGGCATGGCCTGCCCCGCCGAACGATGCCAAGGCAGGAAGAGGCGCCGCAGCAACGGCTGCGCGCCCAAACCCCTGCCCGTACTGCACCTGGATACTCATGCGCGCCGAAACCTCAGCTGCAACAGATCAAGGCAAAACTTCGAGCGTGCCCACGTACGACAGACGGCGTTCCTTGGCCTGGGGCAGCGAGGTCTTCTCGTCCTTGGCATCGGCATCCACCCAGTACATGCCGGCGGCAGGCCAGGTCACGCTGAACTCGCCCTTGGCATCGGTGGTGGCCTTGATCTCACCGATCTTGTCGCGATAGCGGGTGGAACCGGCGATCAGCACCACTTCGAGGTTGGCGGCGGGCTTGCCGTCCACGTGGAAGGCAAACGTGGCCTTCTCACCCTTCACGAGGTCGTTGGGGTGCGTCACGGGCACCAGTTCCAGGCCCTGGCCCGTGGGCTTGATGGCGCTGGGCTTGCCCACCGTCACGAAGGTCTCGATGCGGCCGGCCGACTGCGTCACCTTCAGCTCCTGCGCGTCGGCAGGCACTTCGGCCGCGAACTTCTCGGCCGTGCCGCGCCAGCGCTTGGGCTGGCCGGCCTTGTCCTTGTAGCTGGCGTTCAGGCCGCTGCTCACCACGGCCAGGTGGTAGGTGCCGGTCTGCGTGAGGTTCAGGTCGAACACGCTGCGCAGCTTGCCGCGGTGCGAGTTTTCGGGCTTGACGGCGGAGCCATCGGGGGCCACCACCACGAGGTTGTCCAGGCCCAGCGGAAAATGGTTGAAGAAGAACAGGTCGTTGGAGACGGCGGCGTCCACCGTGATCCACTCGGCCTTGGAGAGCACGGTGGTCGATGGCAGCAGCCACACGTTGTGGGCCTGGGCCGAGAAGGCACCGCACAGCAGGGCGATGCAGGTGGCGATACGGGTCTTGAATTGCATGAAGGTACTCCGGGTATTCGTCAAAGGGTTCAGGGCTTGAGGTCGAGGGTGACCTCACCGAGCTCGCTGCTGCCCTTGGCACTGAGCTGCTGGGCCTTGGCGGCGGGCCAGGTGAAGGGAATCGTCACCAGCTCGCGGCCGCCGACCTCGCGCGAGGCCTCGACCACCAGCTTGTAGCTGCCGGCGGGCAGTGTGGCCAGTTGCTTGGTGCCTTCGTTGAAAGCCACCTGGTGCTTGCCCACGGGGCGCGTGGGGCTGGTCACGCCGTCGATGGGCGCGGTGAGCTCACGGCCCGTGCGGCGCCACCACTGGCGCAGGTCCTTGAGCCACTTGGCGCCCTCTTCGTTCTTCATCTTCACGTCGTACCAGACGGCCAGGGTCGATGCCACCGAGTTGTCGGCCCGCTCGACCCACATCGCCACGTAGGGGCGGTGGTACTCGGCCACGTCCAGGCGCGGGATCTCCACGCCCACGCCCAGGCCGGCGGCAAACGCCGGGGCACCCAGGCATGCGCCCAGCGCTATGCTGTAGCGCAGGTGCAAATGCTTTGTCACAGGCATTCTTTTCTTCTTTCGGTTCAGTGGATAAACAGGAGCGCCAGCACCACCGGGATCACCAGCCCCATGCCCACCATGGGCCAGGTGAAGGGGCGGTTGCCCGCGTGCATCTTCAGGATGAACAGGCCGGTGACGGTGAACACCAGGCAGGCGGCAGCGAAGATGTCGATGAACCAGCTCCAGGCGGCACCGGTGTTGCGCCCCTTGTGCAGGTCGTTGAGGTAAGAGATCCAGCCCCTGTCGGTGCGCTCGTACTCGGCCTCGCCGTCGGCCAGGTTCACGCGCAGCCAGGCATCGCCGCCGGGGCGCGGCAGCGAGACATAGATTTCATCGGCCGACCACTCGGCCTCACGGCCCGCCGTGTCCAGCGACCACCGTGTGCGCGCCCAGGCCTGCAAGGCCTCGGGCAGTGGGGCACGGTCTTTCGGCGGCGCAGGCAAGGCCTTGAGCGTGGTCAGCAGTGCATCGGGTACGGGGGCCTGCTGGCTCACCACCTTGGGTTTGGACTCGATCTGCCCGGCATGGTTGAGCGTGAAGCCCGTGACGGCAAACAGCAGCATGCCGATCAGGCACATGGCCGAGCTGACCCAATGCCATTCGTGCAGCGTCTTGAGCCAGTAAGACCGGCGCCGGTTGTCCTGTGGTTTGTTCATTCCTGGAGGGGTGCGCGCGATGGAGCCTTGTCAGGCGGTGCGCCGAGTGCGAAGCCCGTATTCTAGTTTCAGAGAATGACAACCATTTGCATTTGCGAAATCTTTACCTTGCCTGGGAGCCTGTCGGACTTGGAGCGTCGAAAGCGAAAATCGGCCTCAGCGAGGACAGTTTTTGCCGGATTTGCAGCCCCATAGCCAGGCTATGGGGCAAAAAGACGGTGAAAAATGGACCGCTGCGGCCGATTTGCAGCCGACGACTTCCAAGTCCGGCAGGCTCCTAGCGCAAGGGGATGGCCCGCAACATGGCACACAAGGCTTGCAGGCAGCCATATCAACAAGAATGGTTATCATTCCCAAGTTTTCAGCAGCACCGCACCGCGTACCTTCCACCACTCCATGTCCTTCCCGCACGCGCTGACCGATCTCTACGTACAGCACCATGGCTGGCTGCGCAGTTGGCTGCAGCGGCGGCTGGGCCATGCGGGGGATGCGGCCGACTTTGCCCAGGACACCTACCTGCGCGTGATCGAATCGCGCACCGTGCTGGCCGACATCCGCGAGCCGCGCGCCTTCCTGACCACCGTGGCCAAGCGCGTGGTGGCCAACCACCTGCGCCACCGCGAGATCGAGCGCGCCTACCTCGAGACGCTGGCCCACATGCCCCAGCCGCTGGCGCCCTCACCCGAAGAACGCGCCATCGTGCTCCAGACACTGCTGGAGATCGACGCCATCCTGGACGGCCTGCCGCCCAAGGTGCGCACCGCCTTCCTCTGGGCACAGCTCGACGGCATGCCCTATGCCGAGATCGCCGAGCGCATGGGGGTCTCGCTCAGCTCGGTCAAGCAGTACATGGCGCGCGCCATACGGCACTGCTACTTTCCAGGGGCAGGCGCATGAGCGCCCACCTGCCTGCACACCCCGGCACGGCCCTGCCCGCGCCTGTGGTGGATGCCGCGGTTGAGTGGCTGGTGCACCTGTGGTCCGGCACGGCCACCGCCGAGAGCCGGGCCGACTGGCAACGCTGGCGCGCCGCCCACCCGCAGCACGAGCAGGCCTGGCAACAGATCGAGGCCACCGACACACGCCTGCGCGGGCGCACGGCCGGCATGGTCACGGCCGCCACCGCCGTGACCACGCTGGCCGGACCGCCATCACCCCGCCGGCGCCATGCGCTGCGTGGCATCGGCGGCCTGGCCGTTGGGGGCGTGGCTGCGTGGTTGGGCTACGAGCAACTGCCCTGGCGCGGCTGGGGCGCCGACCTGCGCACCGCCCGGGGCGAGCAACGCAGCACCACCCTGCCGGACGGTACGCGCATCGTGCTCAACACCAGCAGCGCGCTCGACGTGCGCTACACCGCTGGCCTGCGCCGCCTGCACCTGCGCGAGGGCGAGGTGCTCATCACCACCGCACCCGATGATGCGGCCACGCCGCCGCGCCCCTTCGTGGTGGACACGCCGGCCGGACGCATCCGTGCCCTGGGCACCCGTTTCACGGTCCGGCACGATGGCATCGCCAGCGAGGTCGCCGTGTACGACGGTGCCGTGGAATTGAGCCCGCTGGACAAGCCGGATGCCACCGTGCGCGTCGATGCGGGCCAGTCGGCCCGGCTCACGCCGACTGCGGCCACCGCCCCCAGTGCCAGTGAGGCCGAGCCACCCGCGTGGGCCGAAGGCGTTCTGGTGGCCTCCGACATGCGCCTGGCGGACTTCGTGGCCGAGCTGCGGCGCTACCGCAGCGGCGTGATCAGCCTGGCACCCGAGGTGGCGCACCTGCGCCTGTCGGGCGTGTTTCCGCTGGCGGACACGGACCGCATCCTTCAATCGCTGGCCCAGGTGCTGCCGGTGGAGGTGCGGGTGCCGGTGCGCTACTGGGTGCGCATAGGCCCTTCGGCCTGAGCGCCGGTGCGCAGCGGCAGGCGTGCCGGCCTGTGAGAACTATTTCACGCCCGGCCTGTACCTTCTGCGCCTTCGCGTGACAAGGAAGGGAATAGCGCATTCCACTCCTTCCACCTTCCATCCAACCACCATGCCCACCGCACCCCGGCACGCTGCTGCCCGCACGCCTTCTTCCCAGCCCCTCTTCACCCTGCGCCCCACCGCCGTGCTGGCGGCCACGCTGGCCGGCGCATGGTTCGCCGCTGTAGCCCTGCCCGCCCACGCACAGGCGCAGCAGACGGCGCAGGCCAGCCGCAGCGCCAGCTACAGCATCCCCGCCGGCCCGCTGGAGCCCGCGTTGACCTCCTTCGCCAAGGCATCGGGCGTGCTGCTGGCCTACACGCCGGACCTGGTCCACGGCCGCAGCAGCCCGGGCCTGCAGGGCAGCCACACCGCGCCGCAAGCGCTGGCCGCCCTGCTGGTGGGCACCGGCCTGTCTGCCGTGGTGGCCGACAACAGCACCTACACACTGCGCCGCGCCCCAACCCCCACCCAACCGCCCGGCGCAGCGGCACCCGCCGGCAGCGTCACCCTGTCCGAAGTGCGGGTGACCGCCGAAGCACCGCGCAACGACGCCACCACCGAGGGCACGGGCAGTTACACCGCACGCGGCCCGAGCAGCACAGCCACGGGCCTCGCTCTCTCGCTGCGCGAAACCCCGCAGTCCGTCAGCGTGATGACGCGCCAGCGCATGGACGACTTCAAGCTCGAAACACTGACCGACGTGATGGAGCAGACCCCCGGCATCAGCACCTACCGCCAGGGCAACGCCACCGATTTCCAGGCGCGCGGCTCCAGCGTGAACCTGCAGACCGATGGCGTGCGCCAGCTCACCAGCGGCTGGTACTACTTCACCAGCACCATGTATGCGCTGGACGACATGGCCGAGATCGACCGCATCGAGGTGCTCAAGGGCTCCTCGGGCCTGGTCAACGGCCATGGCAGCGCGGGTGCCACCGTCAACCTGGTGCGCAAGCGTCCCACCGCCGAATTCCAGGCGCACGTGGGGGCCAGCGCCGGCAGCGGGAACACCCTGCGCAGCGATGTGGACGTGAGCGGCCCGCTCAACGCCAGCGGCAGCCTGCGGGGGCGCATCGTGGCCTCGGTCTCCGACGCCGATTCGTTCCGCGACCACGAAAAGAGCAACAGCCAGATGCTGTTCGGCGCGCTGGAGGCGGACATCGCGCCGCAGACCACGGTCAACGGCGGCTTCACCTGGCGCCGGCGCGAGCTGCGCGGCATGGGCAGCACCCAGCCCATCCAGCGCTACACCAGCACCGGCGACGCGGTGGCCTGGCTGCCGCGCTCGTTCAACCCCGGCGCACCCTGGGCCGGCTACCAGCAGGACGCACTCAATGTTTTCGGCAGCGTGGAGCACCGCTTTGCCGGCGACTGGTCGGCCAAGCTGCAGTTCTCGCACCAGAGCGTGCAGATGGATGACATGCTGCTCGGGTACCTGTACGACCGCAGCAGCGTCGCCACAGCGCCCTACCAGGGCATCGACAACCGCAACTGGACGGTGAACCTGGACCTGAAGGGCCCTATCGAACTGTTCGGCCGCAAACACGAGCTGCTGATGGGCGCAGGCACGGCCCGTTACCGCGGCGAGATGCAGACCAGCAACAGCATGCGCACGCCGCTCACCAGCCTGGGCCTGGCCTACGCCGACGGCGGCGCACAGATTCCCACGCCCGACTGGAGCCGTTACAGCTACGCGCCCAACCTCTTCTCGCGCAAGCAGCACTACGCCTATGCGGCCGGGCGCTTTCATCTGGCCGACCCGCTCAAGCTGATCACCGGCGTGCGCGTGACCGACTATGCACAGCTCGACACCACGCCCTTCTGGTGGAACTACGACCTCAAGGAACACGGCGTGGTCACCCCATATGCGGGCCTGGTGTTCGACGTGCACCCGAATGTCTCACTGTACGGCAGCTATACCAACATCTTCGAGGCCCAGAGCGGCCAGGACGAGCAGGGCCACGCGCTTCCGCCCGAAAAGGGCGTGACCTACGAAGTCGGCGCCAAGGGCGAGTTCTTCGACAAGCGCCTGAACGCCGCCATCAGCCATTTCTGGATGAAGACCGACAACACGGCCGAAGAGACCGGCCAGCTCACCCCTTCGGGTGACATGGCCTACCGCGCCGTCACCGGAGCGACGCGACGCGGCTGGGAGGTCGAACTCTCCGGCGAGATCGCCAAAGGCTGGCAGGCCCAGGGCAGCTACGTGACCCAAAGCAGCAGCCTGACCAGCGCCAGCCAGCACCCCAGGCACCAGTTCAAGCTGGGCAGCACCTACCGCCTGGGCGGCAGCGCATTGCAGGGCCTGATGGTGGGGGCCGCCACCCGCTGGCAGAGCGAGACTTCCACCCGCAACGATGCCGCCACGCTGGCCCAGAAGTCCTACTGGCTGGTGGACCTGATGGCCCGCTACCAGGTCAACCGCCACCTGAGCGTGGGCGCCAACATCAACAACCTGTTCGACAGGAAGTACTTCTCGGGCGTCACCAACTTCAGCAGCCTGCACTACACCTGGGGGGCACCGCGCAGCTTCCACCTGAACATGCGTTACATGTTTTGAGAGGCACCCCTTGAGTCGCTTCGCGCCTTCACCCCTCTCTCGACTCGCTACGCGAGTCGGGAGGGGGGACGCCCCCGGTGCACGCAAGCGAAGCGCCGCCTACGCGGCTTGGCGGCCCTTGCACGGGGCACTGGCCTTGGCTCCGCCAGTTTCATGCGCCGCAGGTAGCGCGTACCGCGGTAAGGCCCGATATTGCACCTCGCACGACGGGCATCTCAATCCATGGTCACATGCGCGTTCTTCACCACCTGCGCCATGCGGGCCAGTTCGCTGCGCATGAAGGCCGTGGATGCCTCGGGCGCCGTGAGCTTGATCTCGTAGCCCTGGGCGACCAGGGCATCGCGCGCTTCGGGCATGGCCAGGGCGTTCTTGAAGCCGTTGTACAGGCGGGCGAGTTCGGCCTTGGGAATGCCGGCGGGCGCCACTGCGGCGATCCAGCCGTCCAGGGCATAGCTGGGCAGGCCCTGCTCGGCAATGGTGGGCACGTCGGGCAGCGAGGGCACGCGGGTGGCCGTGCTCACGCCCAGGGCGCGCAGGGTGCCAGCCTTGATGTGGGCAGCGGCCGGCGCTACCGCCACCACGCCCAGCTGCACCTGCCCGCCCAGGATGTCGTTCATCAACGGTCCCATGCCCCGGTAGGGGATGTGCTTGATGTCGAGCTGCGCCTGGTCCACGAACATGGCCGCGCCCAGGTGCAGGATGGTGCCGTTGCCCGACGAGCCGTAGTTGAGCACGCCCGGTTTGGCCTTGGCCAGGGCGATCAGTTCCCTGACGTTCTTCGCCGGCAGTGCCGGGTTGGCGACCAGCACGAAGGGCGTGGCGCCGATGATGGTGATGGGCGTGATGTCCTCGATGGAGTCGAAGGGGATGTTCTTGTAGACGCTGGGGTTGACCACGTGGTTGTTGGACACCACGCCGATCACCGAGCCGTCCTTGGGTGCGCGCACCAGTTGCGTGGTGCCGGTGATGCCACCCGCGCCCGGCAGGTTCTCGATCACCACCGGCTGCCCCAGTGCCTTGGCCAGGCTGTTGCTGATGGCGCGGATGGCGCCGTCGGCCCCCGAGCCGGCCGACAGCGGCAGGATGATGCGCAAGGGCTTGTCGCCCAGTTGGGCAAGCACGAGACCTGGGGCCGCGAGGGCCGCGAGGGCTGCGGCGCCCTGCGCCAGGGCGCGGCGGCGGGAGGTGGTTATGAGGGGAAGGGTCGGCATGGTTTGTCTCCTGTGGGGGCGAACCGCCGGGGGCGCGCAGACTGCTGCTGCGCTCATGTCACCTGGCGGGGAATGGGAACTCAGGCCACTGCCGCGGCCGCCTGCAGTGCCTGCACCTGGTCGGCCGTATAGCCCAGGCCAGCGAGCAGTTCGGCGGTGTGCTGGCCCAGTTGGGGCGGGTCCATGCGCACGCCCATGCGCTGGCCATCCAGGCGCAGCGGCAGCAGCGTCACGCGCGCCGTGCTGCCAGCACGCTCGCCATCGGGCAGCGTGATGTCGGCCAGGCCGCCGGTGGCATTCAGGTGCGGGTCATCGAACAACTGCTCGGGCCGCATGATGGGCGCGAACGGCAGGCCGTGCCGCTCGAAGATGGCCGACAGCTCCTCGGCCGTGTGCAGGGCCAGGCGCTGGCGCAGGTCGGGCAGCAGGGCGCCACGGGCGCGTACGCGGTCGTTGTTGCTGGCCAGCGCCGGGTCGGCTTTGAGGTCGGCATAGCCCATGGCATCGCAGAAGGTGACCCACTGCGCATCACTCACGGCGGCCAGGAAGATCTGCCCGCCGTCCTTCACGCTGAACACGTCGTACACCGCCCAGGAGGAGATGCGCTCGGGCATGGGCGCCGCGGGCTGGCCCGTCACGGCGTACTGCATCATGTGCTGGCCGACGAGGAAGACGTTGTTCTCGAACAGGGCCGAATCCACCTCCTGCCCGCGCCCGGTGGCCGCGCGCTGCATCAGCGCGGCCATGGCGCCGATGGCACCGAACATGCCGCCCATGATGTCGTTCACGCTGCTGCCCGCGCGCAGCGGGTCGCCCGGGCGCCCCGTCATGTAGGCCAGGCCGCCCATCATCTGCACCACCTCGTCGAGCGCGGTGCGGTGCTCGTAGGGGCCGGGCAGGAAGCCCGCGTGATTCACGTAGACCAGGCGCTCGTTCAGGCGCGACAGCGCCGCGTAGTCCAGCCCGTACTTGGCCATCACGCCGGGCTTGAAGTTCTGCGCCACCACGTCGGCCGACGAGGCCAGGCGGATCGCCACCTCCAGGCCTTCGGGCCGGCGCAGGTCGAGCGCAATGCTCTTCTTGTTGCGGTTGAACATGGGAAAGAAGCCGGCCCCCGCGCCCAGCAGGTGGCGCGTGCGATCGCCATCCACCGGCTCGACCTTGATGACCTCGGCGCCCAGGTCGGCCAGCACCATGCCGCAGGTGGGGCCCATGACCATGTGGGTGAATTCCACCACGCGCAGGCCGGCCAGGGGCAGCGCGGGGGCAGGGACAGAAGAAGGGTTCAAAGGAGCATTCATGGGTCGGGACGATAAACGGTTCAGGCCACGGCCAGGGCCGCAGCGGCTGGAAGGGTGCGTGGCAGCCCCGCCTGCCACAGCGTGCCGTGCAAGGTCTCACCGGCCAGCCAGCCTTGCACGCGCTGGCGCAGGGCCAGCAGCGCGGGCACGTCGAGGCCGGTGGCCACACCCATGCGCTCTAGCATGAAGGCCAGGTCTTCGGTGGTGACGTTGCCGCTTGCGCCGGGCGCATGCGGACAGCCGCCGATGCCGGCCAGGCAGGCATCGAAGCGCGTGATGCCGGTCTGCCATGCGGCGTAGGCGTTGGCCAGGCCCATGCCACGCGTGTCGTGGAAGTGCGCGCAGGCCAGGCGCTCGCCCACCAGGGCTCGGGCCTTCTCGAACAGGCGCTGCACGCCGGCCGGGTCGGCATAGCCCACGGTGTCGGCCAGGCTCACGCAGTCGGCACCGGCGTCCAGCAGGGCCTGCATCAGGCGCAGCACCTCGCTCTGGGCCACCTCGCCCTGCAGCGTGCACCCGAAGGCCGTGCCCACACCGCCCTCGATCAGCGTGCGGCTGCCCGAGGCGTCGCGTGCCGCGCGGATGCGCGCCACCTCGGCCACCACCTCGTCGGGCGTCTTGCGCAGATTGGCCAGGCTGTGGGCATGGCTGGCCGACAGGGGCACCACCATCAGGTGGGCGCCGCATTCGATGGCGCGCTGGGCACCCTTGAGGTTGGGCACCAGCACCGAGGCCGTGAGGCCGGGCAGCGTGAGCGCATGCGCCAGCACCTCGGCCGTGTCGGCCAGTTGGGGCAAGAGGCGTGCGGGCACGAAAGAGCCGACCTCGATCTCGCGCTGGCCAGCGGCATGGGCCGCATCGAGCCACTCGATCTTGTGCGCGGTGGAGACGATGGCGGCAATGCTCTGCAGGCCATCGCGCAGTCCGACCTCGCGGATGACGGCGGTCGCGGGCACAGGGTTCATGGTGTGGTGAGCGGTGTTCATGGCGTGGAGGTATTCTAAAATTCCACCACGACACATGAACTCAATTTTGGAACTACTAAAATTCCGAACCGGAATATCTGAAGAAGCACCACCATGCGCCCGCTCGACCTGCAAACGCTCAAACTCTTCGTCGCCGTCTGCGAGCACCGCAACATTGCGCGCGCGGCCGAGCAGCAGTCCATCGTCGGCTCGGCTGTCAGCAAGCGGCTGGCGCAACTGGAAGACACCGTGGGCACACCGTTGCTGGTGCGCAAGCGCCATGGCATGGTGCCCACGCCGGCGGGCGACACCCTGCTGGAGCATGCGCGCGCCATGCTCGCCAGCGTGGGCCAGATCGAGCGCGACATGGCCGCCTTTGCCACCGGCATCCGGGGCCATGTGCGGGTGCTGGCGACGGCCTCGGTGATGGCCGAATCGCTGGCCGAGGACGTGGCCGCCTTTTTGCAGGATCCGGCCCACCGCGACATCCAGATCAGCATGGAGGAACGCGTAAGCCCCGACGTGGTGCGCGGCATCCGCGAGGGCAGCGCCTCCATCGGCATCTGCTGGGATGCGGCCGACCTCACGGGCCTGGCCACCTGCAGCTACCGCCACGACCACCTGGCCATCGTGGCCCATGCCAGCCACCCGGTGGCGCAGCACGAGAGCGTGCGCTTTGCCGACGTGCTGGACCACGAGTTCGTGAGCATGCCCGCTCTGAGCGCCGTGCAACTGCTGCTGACCCGGGCCGCCGCCGTGGAGGGCAAGGCCCTGGCGCATCGCGTGCAGGTCTCCAACTTCGACGCCGCCCTGCGTGTGGTGCGCGCCAACCTGGCCATCAGCGTGGTGCCGCGCGAGGTGGCCGCGTCCTTTGCCCAGACCGCACCGGTGCGCATCATCGACCTGTCGGACCCCTGGGCCGACCGCCGCTTTGCCATCTGCTGGCGCAGCCCGCAGGCACTGACCCCGGCGGCCCGGTTGCTGGTGGACCACCTGGCGGCGCGCGGCTGAGCCGCGCAGCCTTGCGAGCGCCGTTCAGGCCGCTGCCGGCCGGCGCCCGACGAGGGAGTACATCAGCGGCATGCGCGCCATGCCGGCGGGCATGCCCCAGCGCCGCCCGCCCAGGTCCTGCATGCCCTCGAAGGCGCGCCAGCCATTCATGTACGGGTACTCCTCGAGCGCCTCGACCTGCAGGCCGGCGCCCAGCAGCGCCATCACCACGCGGCCAAGGCCCCAGGCGAACTCGTGGCTGGGGTGGGGATTGGCAAACACCTCGGGCACCGCTGCTTCCTGCCCCTCACGCGCCTTCTGCGTCTCGCCCACGTAGTCGCCCACGCCGGCCTCGTGCACCGGTGCCTCATTGAAGTAGTCGTAGCGGGCCTGCCACTGCGGATCGAACACCAGGGCGGCGGGGTGGAACTCCACGAAGACGAAGCGCCCGCCCGGGCGCAGCGCCCCGGCAATGCCGCGCGCCCAGCGCGCCAGGTCCGATAGCCAGCAGATGGTGCCGTAGGAGCTGAAAACGGTATCGAATGGCCCACCCTGCCCTGCTGAAGCCGCCAGCCCATCGAAGTAGTCGTACACATCCGAGCGCACGAACTCCGCTGCAATGCCGCTGGCATCGGACAGTGCCCGGGCAAAGGCAATGGCCTCGTCCGAGATGTCTACACCCGTGACCCGGGCGCCCAGTTGGGCGATGCCCAGGCTGTCCTGCCCGGCATTGCACTGCAGGTGCAGCACGGACTGGCCGTGCAGGTCGCCCAGCAGCGCGGTTTCCTCCGGGAACAGCGGCGAGCCTGCGGCCCGGAAAAAGGCGGCCTGGTCGCCCTTGTGGCGGTTGTGGGCACGGGTGGCGGCGTTCCAGGACAGCCGGTTGGCCTCGTGCAGGTGTTTGTGTTCCATGAATTCCTCGCAAGGCAGCGCGCCTCGATGGCCGGCATGCTACCCGCTTCAACCCGCCGTGGCAGCACCGCAACACTTCGCAAAAAAGACCCTTGGTTAAGTGGGTTGGCGCATATCAGTGCTGCGTTCAGAGCTATTAAACTTGTAGCAAAATCGTTTCCAAGCTATATTGACAGCGTCTTGCGGGCAGTGTCCGGCGGGCCGCCACTGTTTTCCATACACACCGCGCGAGGAGAAGCTTGCATGAGCTCCAAGGAAAATTTCGCCATCAACCAGCTGTTCGAGCGGCTGGAATGCCGCTATGCGCTGCGTGTGCTGTGGGCCCTGCGTGACGGACACCCCCAGACCTTCCGCCTGCTGCAGGACAGCGTGGGCGGCATCACCCCCAACACGCTCAACACCCGCATCAAGGAACTGCGCGAGGCCGGCCTGGTCGACCACGGCAGCGACGGCTACACCGTCACCCCCTCGGGCACCGACCTGCTCAAGCGCCTGAGCGACGTGCAGGCCTTTGCCACGCGCTGGGTGGCCAGCCGCGTGAAGAAGCCTGCCGCGTAAAATCAGGCCGTTCTACAGGGCCAGCGCCCTCCACCAACACCCATCAACCGGCGTTTTTCCGTTGCAATACAACGGCATCTCGCTACCAACTCCATAGCAAACGAGGATTTTCATGGCGTTCACCACCACCGCATCCGGCCTGCAATACGAAGACACCACCGTGGGTGAAGGCGCAGAAGCCACCAAGGGCCAGAACGTATCGGTGCACTACACCGGCTGGCTCTACAACAACGGCGAACAAGGCGCCAAGTTCGACTCCAGCCGCGACCGCAACGACCCCTTCGAGTTCTCGCTGGGTGCCGGCATGGTCATCAAGGGCTGGGACGAAGGCGTGCAGGGCATGAAGATCGGCGGCCAGCGCACGCTGATCATCCCCGCAGCCCTGGGCTACGGCGCGCGCGGCGCCGGCGGCGTGATCCCTCCGAACGCCACGCTCAAGTTCGACGTGGAACTGCTCAAGGTCGGCCGCTGAGCCCAGCGCCTCCTGGCGACCGGAAAGACCAAGCGGCCTGAGGGCCGCTTTTTCATGGCCGGTTGTGACTGCTCTCAGTCAAAAAGCGCTTTGTCGAAGCGCGCAAACTTCGCATCCCCCACCGCCTCACGGATCTTGGGGGCCAGCGCGGCCAGGTCGGAGAAGCTGCCCGCCCCCTCCACCGCCAGGTTCAGGCGAAAGCCCCGCAGCCCCAGGCCGGCCGTGAGTTCCGTGGCAATCGGGTAGGCATCCGTGTAGCGCTGCTGGTCCGAGCGGCCGCTGCCCTTCACGGCCTCCATGGCCACCGTGGCTTCGTACGACGTGCTCGAGGCCGAAGACGCGGCATTGGCAGCTGCCACCGCCTGTCCCGTGCCCTTGGCGGCGGCTGCCGCAGCCACGGCAGCGCCTGCGCCGCTGCCGGACTGTGGCTCCAGCAGGCCCAGGGATATCATGGCCTGCACGTCGTCCTGCGTGATGCCCATGGCCGCCGTGGCCGCCAGCACCTCGCCTGTGGAGCGCTTGCCATCGAACAGAATGAAGGCGGAGCGCTGCCGCGATGTCAAACCACCCTGGCGGTCCTTGAGCGCTTCCTGCCCCGCCTGCGTTTTGACCAGAACCATGACTCTCCCCCGAAATCTTTTGAAATAGCCCACCGCAGACTGAGCACAGCCCAATCCACCGCCTCCCGAAGGAGCCGGTTTACAGGGTGTCACGTTTGCGGCGCCTTGAGAAGTCGGGTTTTTCCATGCCCCTTCGGCCTGTACCGATTTAGAGCGGCTCACGGCCCCATCCCGCAGGCCACGGCCGCCAGGCAAAGCGCCTGGCTACATCTCCATGCGAACGCGCGGCAGCTCGGGCGCGGGCCGCGTGATGCGGCTGACCACCAGCGCCACCAGCAATCCCAGGGGCACGCCGAACACCCCGGCCGAGATGGGCTGGATGCCCAACCACAGCCCATCGGCCAGCAGCCAGGCCGGCAGCAGCGCCTTCACGGCCACGACATGCGAGAGCATGTAGTACACCGCCACGCCCAGGCCCGCCAGCATGCCCGCCACCGCCCCCTGGCGCGTGGTGCCGCGCCAGAAGATCCCGAGCACCATCACCGGCACGAAGGCCGATGCCGCCAGCGAGAACGAGGCCGACACCATGGGCAAAATCTCGGCCGGCTTGAGCGCCGCCACGAAGGCCGCCGACAGGGCCACCGCCAGCAGTGCGAACTTGGTGAGGATCACCCGCTGCTCGGGCGATGCCTCGCGGTCGGAGCCCTGGAAGTACAGGTCGCGCACCAGCGCATTGCTGATGGTGAGCAGCAGCCCGTCGGCAGTGGACAGCGCCGCCGCCAACCCGCCCGCCGCCACCAGGCCCGAAACCACGTAGGGCAGGCCACCGAGTTCAGGCGTGGCAAGCATGATCAGATCGGCCCCGAGCCGGATCTCGCCGAACTGCACGATACCGTCGCCGTTGACGTCCTCGATCGACAGCAGCGAGCCATCCACCCGCGCCCACTGGGCCATCCAGTTGGGCAGCGCCTCGAAGCTGCTGCCCACCAGGTTGTGCATGACCTCGAACTTCACCAGCACCGCCAGCGCCGGTGCACTCAGGTAGAGCAGCGCGATGAAAAACAGCGACCAGCCCACCGAGGCCCGCGCGCCCGACACCGTGGGCGAGGTGTAGTAGCGCGTGAGCAGGTGCGGCAGCCCGGCCGTGCCCACCATCAGGCAGAACATCAGTGCCATGAAGTTGCGCCGGCTCAGGTCGAACTCGCGCTGCTCCTCGGGCGTGCCGTCGGGGTCGCCCGCAAAGGCCTGGCTGTGCTGTGGCAGGCCCCCGAGGGGGCGGGCGCGCTCGGTGTTCTCCTGCATCTCGCGCGTCCAGCGTTCGCGCGCGGCGGCAGGGTCGCGCGGCAGCGCCGCCAGGTCGCGGCTGGCCAGCACGATCAGGCCCACTTCGGCGTTCTGCGCGCGCAGCGTGCGGATGCGCTCACGGCCCTTTTCGCGCTCGCGCTCCAGGGCCGCTTCCACGTCCTTCAGGCGCTCCTCGAATTCCTGCGCACGCTGGCGGTAGATCTGCACCACCTGCTGCTCGGCGGGCGAGTCCAGCAGTTGCGCCTCCAGGTCGGCGATCTTGGTGATCTGTGCACCGTACACCAGCGGCGCCAGCGGGCTGCCCAGTTGCTTGTAGGCCAGCCAGGACACGGGGATCAGAAAGGCCAGCAGCAGCACCACGTACTGCGCCACCTGGGTCCAGGTGATGGCGCGCATGCCGCCCAGGAACGAGCACAGCAGCACCCCGCCCAGGCCGAGCATGATGCCTATCTCGAACTGCACACCCGTGAGGCGCGAGGCGATCAGCCCCACGCCGTAGATCTGCGCCACCACATAGGTGAAAGAGCACAGCACGGCGGCCAGCGCCGCGATCACACGTGGCCAGCGCCCGCCAAAGCGCACGTGGAAGAAATCAGGCACGGTGTACAGGCCCATGGCCCGAAGATGCGGCGCGATCAGCATGGCCACCAGGCAAAAGCCCCCCGTCCAGCCCAGCAGGTAGGCCAGCCCGCCGGGCTGGCCGGGCGTGCCCGCAAAGCCCTGCAGGTACAGCGCCCCCGACAGGCTGATGAACGAGGCCGCACTCATCCAGTCGGCGGCCGCAGCCATGCCGTTGTACATGGGCGGAATGCGCCGCCCTGCCACGTAGTATTCCTCGGGGTCCGAGGTGCGGCCATAGACGCCGATGCCGGCGTACACCATGACGGTGAGGAACAAAAAGATCGGCCCGATCCAGTGGCGCGACAGCCCCTGGTGTTCGGCCCAGGTCATGAGGGCCAGAAAACCGAGCACCCCGGCGATGTACAGCGCCAGGATGCGGTGCAGGCGCCAGGAATAGGCTTTCTCCACCGCGCTCGGGCCGGCCCCGGACGCATTGCCGAGAGGCGCTCCTGCAGGGCCCTGCTTGCGCATGGCGTCAGGCCGCGTCCGCAGGGAGCTTGCCGTCCGCTGGCGGGGCGGCTTCCAGCGCCAGGCGGCGCCGTTCGTCCTGCCGCTCGAAGCGGTTCATGGCCCAGGCATACACCACCACGATGGCAATGAACACCAGCACCGCGCCCTGGGCCTCGATCCAGTAGCCCAGCGGCCAGCCGCCCGGGATGAGGAACTGCAGATCACGTGCGAAGTAGGTGGCCACGAAGGACACCAGCACCCAGATCACCAGCAGCCCGGCCTTGAGCCACAGGTGGCGCACGTCGTGCAGGTCGGGCGGAAATGGGCCTGCGAGCTCGGGCTCGGCAGGCTTGATGGGGGAACGGGGCAGCACGGGCATCGGGTCAGCCAGGGCGCTGCATGGATTGGCGTGCCCGTGCCCGCAAGGCGTCAGCCCGCAGCCAGTTGCTGCCAGGTGGCCATCACGCTGTCGGGGTTCAGCGAGATGGAAGAGATGCCCTCGGTCGCCAGCCACTGCGCAAAGTCAGGGTGGTCGCTGGGGCCCTGGCCGCAGATGCCGATGTACTTGCCCTGCGCCAGGCAGGCCTTGATGGCCTGGTGGATCAGCGCCAGCACGGCGGGGTCGCGCTCGTCGAAGTCCTGCGCCAGCAATTCCAGGCCCGAGTCGCGATCCAGGCCCAGCGTGAGTTGGGTCAGGTCGTTGGAGCCGATGGAGAAGCCGTCGAAGAACTCGAGGAAGCGCTCGGCCAGGATGGCATTGCTCGGCACCTCGCACATCATGATGACCTTGAGGTCGTCCTTGCCGCGCTGCAGGCCGTGCTGGGCCAGCAGTTGCGTCACGCGTTCGGCCTGGCCGAGGGTACGCACGAAGGGCACCATCACCTGCACGTTGGTCAGGCCCATCTCGTTGCGCACGCGCTTCAGTGCCTCGCACTCCATCGCAAAGGCCTCGCCGAAGTCAGCGCTCAGGTAGCGCGCCGCACCGCGAAAGCCCAGCATCGGGTTCTCTTCCTCGGGCTCGTAGCGGCTGCCGCCGATGAGCTTGCGGTATTCATTGCTCTTGAAGTCCGACAGGCGCACGATCACCGGCTTGGGGTAGAAGGCCGCGGCTATGGTGGCCACGCCTTCGGCGACCTTGTCCACGTAGAAGGCGCGGGGGCTGGCATGGCCGCGGGCCACCGACTCCACGGCCTTCTTCAGGTCGGCGTCGATCTGCGGGTAGTCCAGGATCGCCTTGGGGTGCACGCCGATGTTGTTGTTGATGATGAACTCGAGCCGCGCCAGGCCCACGCCTTCGTTGGGCAACTGGCAGAAGTCGAAGGCCAGTTGGGGGTTGCCCACGTTCATCATGATCTTGGTCTTGATGGCCGGCATCTCGCCGCGCTGCACCTCGGTGACCTCGGTTTCCAGCAGGCCGTCGTAGATGTGGCCGGTGTCGCCCTCGGCGCAGCTCACCGTGACCAGGGTGCCGTCCTTGAGCAGCTCGGTCGCGTCACCGCAGCCCACCACGGCCGGGATGCCCAGCTCGCGCGCGATGATGGCGGCGTGGCAGGTGCGCCCGCCGCGGTTGGTGACGATGGCGCTGGCGCGCTTCATCACCGGCTCCCAGTTGGGGTCGGTCATGTCGGTCACCAGCACGTCGCCGGGCTGCACCTTGTCCATCTCGGAGATGTTGTGCACCAGGCGCACCGGGCCGGTGCCGATCTTCTGGCCAATCGCGCGGCCCTCGGCCAGCACGGTGCCCTGGCCCTTGAGCTTGTAGCGCATCTCGGCCTGGCCCTTGGACTGGCTCTTGACCGTCTCGGGGCGCGCCTGCAGGATGTAAAGCAGGCCGTCGGTGCCGTCCTTGCCCCATTCGATGTCCATCGGGCGGCCATAGTGCTGCTCGATCACCAGCGCATAGTGCGCCAGTTGCTGCACGTCGGCATCGGTCAGCGAGTAGCGGTTGCGCTGCTCGGTGGGCACGTCGGTGGTCTTCACCAGCTTGCCCGATGCGGCCTTTTCCTCGGCCGTGGAGAACACCATCTGCACCAGCTTGCTGCCCAGGTTGCGGCGGATCACGGCCTTCTTGCCGGTCTGCAGGGTGGGCTTGTGCACGTAGAACTCGTCGGGGTTCACGGCGCCCTGCACCACCGTCTCGCCCAGGCCGTAGCTGCTGGTGATGAAGACCACCTGGTCGAAGCCCGACTCGGTGTCAATGGTGAACATCACGCCCGCTGCGCCCAGATCGGAGCGCACCATGCGCTGCACGCCGGCCGACAGGGCCACCACATCGTGCGCAAAGCCCTTGTGCACGCGGTAGGAGATGGCGCGGTCGTTATACAGGGAGGCGAACACCTCCTTCATCTTGTGCAGCACGTCGTCGATGCCCACCACGTTCAGGAAGGTCTCCTGCTGGCCGGCGAACGAGGCGTCGGGCAGGTCTTCGGCCGTGGCCGACGAGCGCACGGCAAAGCTGGCCTGCGGGTTGCCGGCGGACAGGGTGGCAAAAGCTTCGCCAATGGCTTTTTGCAGGTCGGCCGGGAAGGGCTGTGCCTCGACCATGGCGCGGATTTCACCGCCTACCCGGGCCAGGGCGCGCACGTCCTCGGTGTCCAGGCTGGCCAGCTTGGCGCTGATCTTGTCGGCCAGGCCGTCGTGGGCCAGGAATTCACGGAAGGCATGTGCCGTGGTGGCAAAGCCGGTAGGGACGCGCACGCCCTCGGGTAGCTGCGAGATCATTTCGCCGAGGGAGGCGTTTTTACCGCCCACCGACTCGACATCGGTCATTCTCAGGTTTTCAAACGGTACGACCAGGGCGGTCGGGCTGAAAAGTGCAGACATGGGAAAGCTCCAGAAGTTGAAACCGGGTCGTCTGCGCGCCCGCCCCCACCAAGGGGCACCGTGGGGCGAGCGGCCATGCACTGGCTCAGGCTTTGTCGTTGTGGTTGTGTGCCGACGGCGTGCATGGTTGAGAAATTTGGATAATTGACACAATTGTAGGCCTGCCGCGCCGGGAGCACGCAGGAACCTGTTTACGATGCCTGTAGTCCTCGCACTACGATCCACCCGAACACAAGGCGCTGCCAAAGCGACGAAAGGCCCTGCCCCCATGCACACGCGCACCGTATTCTTCGTCTCGGACGGCACCGGCATCACGGCAGAGACCTTCGGCAATGCCATCCTGGCCCAGTTCGAGATGAAGCCCCGCCATGTGCGCCTGCCCTTCATCGACAGCGTGGACAAGGCGCACCAGACGGTGCGGCAGATCAACCACACGGCCGAGATCGAGGGCAAGAAGCCCATCGTCTTCACCACCCTGGTCAACATGGAGGTGCTGCGCGTCATCCAGGAAGGCTGCAAGGGCATGCTGCTGGACATGTTCGGCACCTTCGTGCACCCGCTGGAGGAAGAGCTCGGTATCAAGTCCCACCACCGCGTGGGCCGCTTCAGTGACGTGAGCCGCAGCAAGGAGTACACCGACCGCATCGAGGCCATCAACTTCAGCCTGGCGCACGATGACGGCCAGAGCAACCGCGACCTGGCCGGTGCCGACGTGATCCTGGTGGGCGTGAGCCGCAGCGGCAAGACCCCCACCAGCCTGTACCTGGCCATGCAGTACGGCATGAAGGCCGCCAACTACCCGCTGATCCCCGAGGATTTCGACCGCCGCCAGTTGCCGCCCGCGCTGGAGCCGCACCGCAAGAAGATCTTCGGCCTGACCATCCAGCCCGAGCGCCTGTCCGAAATCCGCAACGAGCGCCGCCCCAACTCCAAGTACGCCGACCTGGTCAACTGCCGCCACGAGGTGGCCGAGGCCGAGGCCATGATGCGCCGCGCCGGCATCCGCTGGCTGTCCACCACCACCAAGTCCATCGAAGAGATCGCCACCACCATCCTGCAGGAGATCCGACCGGAACGGCTGGTGTATTGACGGCGGCGGGCCATGCCCGCGCCAGCCGTCAACCCCAGGAATCGGTCCAGGCCTTGAATTCGGCTGCTGCGGCAGGCGGGTTCAGGCGGGCCACCCACTGGTTCAGCACCTCGGCCGGCTCATCGCCATCCGAGACCGACACCTGCAGCAGCAGGGACTCGCGGGCGAAGGCCGGGTCTTCGCGGCGCAGGCGCTCCAGCACCTGGACCATGGTTTCGAGCAGTTGCGCACGAAAAGCCGTGAAGGCGGCATCGCCACCCTCGTCCGGCAGCGCAAGCACATGTTCACGCACCAGCGTGCACAGGTCATTGAAGGCGCCATTGGCGCCCTCCCCCTCCAGGGGCCATTCCGAGGAGCTGTAGAGGTAGAAGCTGGCCTCGTCCGGGTGGCGCGCTGTGAGTTCGCGCACCTGCGATTCGGTCAACAGGGCCGGGCAGACGGTCATGGCCCCGTCGTCGGTGTACAGGGTGAAGGCACACACGGGGTCGTGCGGGCCGCAGCGCTCGGAGATATCGGCCAGGGCCGCACGGCTGGCCTGGGCGATGCCCTCGGCCAGCGTAGCGAAATCGAAATCGGTGGAAACAGGCATGGGCACATGGTAGGCCCACCCTGGGCCGCACGCAGCCCGTGCTGGCGCCACCAGCGCCATTTTCGTGACGCATTGCGCGCTGGCCTGCGTTGGTGCCTGCTTACTTCAACGCAAAACGCACGTTCGCGGGCTTCTTGCCCGGCAAGGTCACCAGCGCCACCACCTTGGTGCCGGGCGCCACCTTGAACGAGCCCTTGGCTTCGAGCCTGCCCTCGCCGGCCGGTACCAGCACGGCCTCGGATTTTTCGGTGCCGTTGAGCAGCGTGAGCTTGGCGCCCACGCCCTGCGAGCTGGCCGGCTTGCCGTGGTCGCGCAGGTGCAGGGTGATCACGTCGGGCCGTGCCACCAGTTCATAGTCCATGTCGTGCGTGCCGGCCACGATGCCGCCGTGCTGCGGCTTGTGGTCGTCGCCATGGGCGTGTTCGCCGGCGGCGAATGCTGCGCCAGAAAGAGCCAGGGCCAGGGAGGCCAGGAGGTACTTGGTTTTCATGGGTGTCCTTTCAAAGGGTTGACGGAAACAGGGGAAAAGCTCAGAACGCCTCGGCGTTCTTGTCATCGAGCAGCCGCTCGGCATCGCGGCGGCCGAACAGCCAGAACAGAGCGGGGGTGAGGAAGGTGTCGAGCAGGGTCGAGCTGATCAGCCCCGAGAAGATCACCACCGCCACCGGGTGCAATATCTCGGTTCCGGGGCGCTCGGCTTCCAGCAGCAGCGGCGCCAGCGCGAAGGCGGTGACCAGGGCCGTCATGAGCACGGGGGAGAGGCGTTCGAGCGAGCCGCGCACGATCATGGCGTGGTCGAAGTTCTCACCCTCCACGCGCATCAGGTTCAGGTAGTGGCTCACCTTCAAAATGCCGTTGCGCACCGAGATGCCCGCCAGCGTGATGAAGCCGATCAGCGCCGCCACCGACAGCGGCTGGCCCGAGATCCACAGCCCCAGCACGGCACCCACCAGCGCCAGCGGGATGTTGGCCATGATCAGCGCCGACAGCGTGGCCGAGCGGTAGCGCGTGTACAGCACCACGAACATCAGCACCAGCGAGACCACGGCCAGCATGCCCACCAGGCGGCTGGCCTCCTCCTGCGCCTGGAACTGGCCGCCCAGGGTGATGAAGTAGCCATCGGGCAGGCGCGTCTCGCCCACCACCTTGCGGATGTCGGCCACCACGTCGGACAGCGCCCGGCCCTGCGCGTTGGCCGACAGCACGATGCGGCGCTTGCCGTCGTCGCGGCTGATCTGGTTGGGGCCGTCGCCGTCCTCGATGCTGGCCAGGCGCGACAGCGGCACCCGCCCGCGCGGGGTCTCGATCATGATCTGCGCCAGGCCTTCAAGTGAGCGCGCGCTCTCGGGCAGGCGCACCACCAGCGCAAAGCGGCGGCTGCCCTCCACGATCTGCGTGACTTTCTCGCCCTCCACCAGGCCCTGCAAGGTGGCCAGCACCTGCGCGGCCGGCACGCCGTACTGGGCTGCGGCGGCATGGTCCACGCGCACGGTGATCTGCGGCGCCAGCACCTGCTTTTCCACCTCCAGGTCGGCCAGGCCGTCGATGCTGGCCAGGCGCGCGCGCAGCGCATCGGCCTGGCCGCGCAGGGTATCGAGGTCCTCGCCAAAGAGCTTGATCGCGATCTGCGAGCGCACGCCCGAGAGCATGTGGTCGATGCGGTGCGAGATCGGCTGGCCGATGGCAATCGCCGCCGGCATCTGCGCCAGCCGGCTGCGGATGTCGGCCTGCACCTCGGCCATGCTGCGTTTCAGCTCGGCCGCGGGCAGCAGGCCCACGTCGAGTTCGCTCACGTGCACGCCCTCGGCATGTTCGTCCAGCTCGGCCCGGCCGCTGCGCCGGCCCACGTGCGTGACCTCGGGCACCTGGCGCACCAGCACCTCGGCCTGGCTGGCCAGGGCGGCCGACTCGGCCAGCGTCACGCCCGGGTTCAGGCGCATGCCGATGAGCAGCGTGCCCTCGTTGAACGGTGGCAAAAAGGTGGTCGGAAAGAACGGCACCGCCGCCACCGACAGCACCACCGCCACTGCGCTCACGGCCATGGCGATGCGCGGCCGCGCCAGCACGCCCAGCAGCCCGCTGCGGTAGCGCGCCTTGAGCCAGGCCACCACGCGCGTGTCGCCATGGTCCAGGTTCTTCATGCGTGGCAGCAGATAGAAGGCCAGCACCGGCGTGACCGTGACCGACACCAGCAGCGAGGCCACGGTGGAGACGATGAAGGCAATGCCCAGGGGCACGAACAGCCGCCCCTCGATGCCTGGCAGCGCGAACAGCGGCAGGAACACCAGCACGATGATGGCCGTGGCGTAGAGGATGCCCGAGCGCACTTCCATCGACGCGAGCTTGACCACCTCGATGGGGTGCAAGCGGTGGTTCGGGTGCTTGGCGCGGTCCATCTTCAGGCGGCGCAGCACGTTCTCCACGTCCACCACGGCATCGTCCACCAGGCCGCCGATGGCAATGGCCAAACCGCCCAGCGTCATGGTGTTGATGGACAGGCCGAAGTACTTGAACACCAGCGCCGTGATGAAGATCGACACCGGGATGGCCGTGAGCGCGATCACCGTGGGCCTGAGCGTTCCGAGAAACACGAACAAAATCACCGCCACGAACACCGATGCGCCCATGAGCTTGCCCTGTAAGGTGGTGACCGAGGCCTCGATGAAGCTGGCCTGGCGGAAGGTGACGCGCGGCGCCTCCATGCCTGCGGGCAGCGACTTCTTGAGGTCCCCCAGCGCCGCCTCGATGCTGCGCGTGAGCGCGATGGTGTCGGCCGTGGGCTGTTTCTGGATACCCAGGATCACTGCCGGCTTGCCTTCGAAGCCCGCGTCGCCGCGCTTGAGGGCTGCGGCGAAGGTCACCTCGGCCACCTGGCGCAGCAGCACGGGCTGGCCGTTCTTCGCGGTGAGCGCCAGGTTCTGCAGGTCTTCCAGGCGCGAGGTGCGGCCCAGGTGGCGGATCAGGTACTCGCGCCCGTTGAGCTCCAGAAAGCCCCCCGAGGTATTGGCCGAGAAACCCTTGAGCGCACCCGTGAGCTGATCGTGCGTGATGCCCAGCTCGGCCATGCGCGCCGTCTGCGGCTGCACCTGGAACTGGCGCACCTCGCCGCCGATGGGTATCACCTGCGCCACGCCGGCAATCGCCAGCAGGCGCGGGCGCAGCACCCAGTCGGCGTACTCGCGCACGGCCATGGGCGTGGTGCGCTGCACGTCGATGGGGATCGCCACCTGCATGATCTCGCCCATGATGGAGCTGATGGGCCCCATGCGCGGCGTCACGCCCACGGGCAGCCCCTCCTCCATGGACGACAGGCGCTCGGACACCATTTGGCGCGCACGGAAGATGTCCGTGCTCCAGTCGAAGGTGACGTAGATGAAGGACAGGCCGGCACTGGAGGTGGAGCGCACGCTTTCCACGCCGGGCAGCCCGTTCATCGTGGTTTCCAGCGGGAAGGTGATGAGCTGCTCCACCTCCTCGGCGGCCATGCCGCCGGCCTCGGTCATCAGGGTGACAGTGGGTTTGTTGAGGTCGGGGAACACGTCCACCGGGGTGCGCGAGAGCGTGAAGGCGCCATAGGCCATGAGCACGCCGGCCGCGATGAGCACCAGCAGCCGGTTGGCCAGGCTGTTTTCGAGTAGCCACTTGAACATCGGGTGGCTCCTAGCGGACCTGGTTGATCAGCGTGGCGCCCTGCGTGGCCACACGGTCACCGGCCTTGAGGCCCGAGGTCACGGCCACCGAGGTGCCGTCCAGCGGCACGTAGGTGACCACCCGGGGCACGAAGCGCTCGGGCGACTCCTTGACCCAGACGATGGTCTGGTTCGCGGGGTTGCGCAGCAGCGACGCCACGGGCACCTGCACGCCGGCGGCCTGCTCGGTGGACTGCACGAACACGCGCACGGGCTGGCCCAGGGCCAGGGTGCCGAGCACAGCCGAGTCCCCCGCAAACTGCAGCGGCAGCGCCTGGTCGCGCAGGCTGCGCGCCGCGCCCAGAAAGCGCAGCGGCACGCGCTGCCCACCCACGGCAAGCGCGGCACCGGCCACGCTGTGGGCCTGCGCCGTGTCGTAGGCCAGGGCTTCGACGCGCAAGCGCGAAGGGTCCACCACCTCGAACACCAGTTCGCGCGCATCCACCACCTGCCCTGCCACGGCGTTGGCCGAGGCGATCACGCCCGACACGGGTGCCACCAGCGCATCGCGCGTGGACAGGCCCGCCCCCACGGCGCCCAGGCGCTGGGTGAAGCTTTGCAGCTCGCTCTCGGCCGCCTCGATGTCCTTGCGCGGCACGGTGTCCGCCAGGTCCTTCAAACGCGCCACTCGGCGCGCAGCCAGGTCGCGCGCAGCGCGCAGCTCGGCCTGCTGGGCCAACTGGTTGGAGCGCTCGATGGCTCCCGCCGTAGGCACCACATAGGCCAGCACCTCGCCCTTGCGCACTGCCTGGCCCACGCCGGGCAGGCCCTTGGGCCCTGCCTCCAGCCGGCCGGCCAGCGCGGCCTGCACCTTGCCACCGGCATTGGGGTCCATCACCACCGTGCCGGCCAGTTCGAAGGCCTTGGAGTGCCGGCCCTCGGCCGCCACCAGGGTTCGCACTCCCAACTGGCGCTGCGCGGGCTTGGGCAGGAACACGCTGCCATCGGGCTGGCGCTTGGGGCCATTGCCCTCGGCGGCCGGTGGGGCGTCGCCATGGTCATGGCCCTCGCCGGCACTCGCCGCCAGCGGTGTGCACAGGACTGCGGCCACCACCAGAGTGGCCATGGAATGGAGGGAGACAAGGCGCTTCATGCGGCACCTCCCAGGCGCGCAGTGCGTGCTGCGCGGCTACGCCGCCGCAGTCCCCACACCGCTGCCAGCGCCAGCAGCACGGCAACCACGGCGCCGGCCACCACGGTGGTACGCCGCCCAGCGGGCTCGGCATGCGCATGGGCTGCTGCATGCACATCGATCTCGCCAGCCAGCAGGTCGGTCTCGGTACCGGCCACCACGGTGGCCGTGACGGGACTCACGCCCTCGGCCAGCGGTGCGGCCAGCGCAGCCTGGAACTCGCCGTCGGCGACGCGGGTGACGGGCACGCGCGTGCCGGCGATATCGAGCTCCAGCTGGGCCTCCTTCACGGGGCTGTTGTCGCCCGCATGGTCGAGGTAGAGCGCCAGCTTTTTCCCATCGAGCACGCCCACGAGCTCGAACAGGTCGGAGGTGGCGGCAAAGCGCGGCAGGGCGAGGCCAGCGGCGGCGGGGGCTTCGCCATGGTCATGGCCGGCATCGGCAAGGGCCCACGAAGGCGCGAGACCCAGCACCAGGGCAAGGCCCAGTGCGTAAAAGAGAGAAGGGAGTTGCATGGTGGTCAGAAAAATGTTGTCGGGACAGGCATGGAGCTCACTGCGGCAACAGGCCCAGGGCCTGGCGCAAGGTGGAAACGGCGGCGGCGGCATCGATGCGGGCACGCGCCAACTGGCGCTCGGCCTGCACGGCTTCGAGCTCCACGCGCAGGCGCGTGGGCCAGTCGGCTTCGCCCAGGCGGAAGGCCTTGTCGAAGAAGCCGCGCGTGTCACGCGCCAGTACCGCATGGCGGTCCATGGCCTCGCGCTGGGCCTGGGTGGCCTTCACGCGCGCCATGGCGGCGGCCACGTCGGCGGCCAGCCGGTCCTGCTCCACGCGGGCGCGCACCTCGGCATCGAGTGCGTCGGCACGTGCGGCGGTCTCCTTGGCGCGCGCACGGTCACCGCCGCCCAGGGGAACGCGCAGGCCGACGGTGAAGCTTTGCAGGTAGCGTTCGCCCGCCTGCTCACGCCCGCGCGTGGCGGCCACGGTCAGTTCGGGGTTGGCACGGGTCTGCACGGCAGCCAGGTCGGCGGCGCGGCGCGCCACCTCGGCCTGGTCCTGCCAGTCGGCCACGGCGGGGTGGTCGGCGGGCAGGCCGGCGCCGGGCAAGGCCTCGGGCTCTGCCCCGTCGGCCAGCTCCACGCCACCACCCCAGACAGCCAGGGCCGTCTGCGCCACATCGCGCGCTCCGGTCGCTTCGGCCACGGCGGCTTCGGACTGGGCCACGGCGCCGTCGGCCTGGGTCTGGTCGGCACGCGACATGTCGCCGGCCTTGAAACGGCGCGCCACGTCGACCGACAGGCGCTGGGCGTTCTGCAGCCGGTCCTGGGCCAGGCCCATTTCCGCCTGTGCACGCTGCAGGGCCCACCAGGCATCGCGCACGGTAGCGGCCAGTTGCAGCTGGGCGGCCAGGCGGCGGCTCTCCACAGCCTTGATCTCGGCATCGCCCAGCGCGGCCTTGCGTGCACGCTCACCGGGTAGCCACAGCGGCAGGGCCACGCCCAGCTCGACCTCGCGGCTACCCTGGTTGCTGCCGGGGCGGTCGGTCTTGGTGGACAGCTCCAGTGCGGCGGGCTCGGCCGTAAAGGACGATGCGCCGCTGCGCGCGGCCTGCGCCGATTCGCGCCGCAGCGCGGCCGACTGTGCCTCGGGCTGGCGCTCCCAGGCCCTGTCGAACAAGGCCTTGAGTGTGAGCGGCGGCGGTGCCGACGGCGACTGGGCCAGCGCGGCACTGCCGGCCAGCGCCCATCCCAGGGCCACAGCCGCCATGGACAGCCGTGGTGTGTGGTTCGTTCTTCTCGTTCGTTGCATCCGATTCCTCTGCAGTGGCCAGGGGCCACGAGTTTGAAATCGGCAAGGCACGATGCCCGGCGCGCACGCGCGCACCGCTGCGGCCCGCCAGGGCCGCGTGGAATCGTCAGGAAGGGGCTACCCGGTGCCCGCCTCGCCGCTCAGGCGAGGCCGGACCAGTTGGGGCGTTCGGGGCGGGAGAGGGGTGGGTGGACCCAGGCTGGCGCCGCCTGGGACGCAGGGCGGCCCACCGACACCACGATGGCCTGGGCGCTGGCGCTCAGCGCCATGCCGCTGCCCGCGCCGTGGCAGGCGTGGCAATCCATGTCGGCCGTGCCAGAGGTGGCAAGGCCCCTATGGTCGGGCGTTTCACTGGTCTGGGATGGTGCGGCTTGCTCATCGGCCTGGTGCTCATGCACATGGTGGCCAAAATGCGAGGCCTGCGGTGCGGCCTCGTGCCCGCAATACGGCGATGCAGCGGCCCAGATGGACTGGAGCGGCATGAACAGCAGCAGGAAGACGAGGAGCAGGCGGCGCATGGTGGTGTGCGCGCATTCTAGTGACAAGAACGTGCAGCGCAGCATGCGCAAGCGCGCATGTCCCCATGGGGCCAAGGGCATGGCCATGGCAGATGACCGAATCGTCATCTGCACATCATCCGGCCGCCACGAGAAACTGCGGCGTGCCATCGCTGGCATGCACCTCGGAGCACTCCACACCCCACACGCGCGCAATGGCCGCGGCATCCAGCGTCTCGCCGGTGGGCCCCACGTCGCAGCGCCCAGCGCCCATCAGCACCGTGTCGTGCGCATAGCGCAGCGCCAGGTTCAGGTCGTGCAGCACCGCCACCACGCCAATGCCCTGCTCCACCGCCCAGCGGCGCACCAGGGCCATGGCCTGGTGCTGGTGCGCCAGGTCGAGCGCTGCAGTGGGTTCGTCCAGCAGCAGCCAGCGTGTGGCGCCATCGGGCCTTGGTTCCCAGATCTGGGCCAGCGCCCGGGCCAGGTGGGCGCGTGCGCGCTCGCCGCCCGAGAGGGTGTTGACGCCCCGCGTCGCCAGGTGGGCCACGCCGGTGGCCTCCATCGCATCGTGGGCAATGCGCACCTCGTGCCGGCTGGGCAACTGGCGGTGGGGGAAACGCCCCATCTCCACCACCTCCTGCACCGTGAAGTCGAAGGCCACCGCTGTCTCCTGCGGCAGCACGGCACGCAGGCGCGCCAGTTCCAGCACGGCCATGGCCGAGAGCGCCCTGCCCCCCAGGCTCACCGAACCCGAGCGCGGCGCGCGCTGGCCCGAGAGCATGGACAGCAGCGTGGACTTACCCGCCCCGTTGGGCCCGAGGATGGCGGTAAAGCGGCCAGGCGCCAGGCGTGCATGCACGGTGGCCAGCAGCGGACGCCCTGGTAGGCCGACCCCCAACTGATCGCATACCAGCGGATAGCCAGGATGGAGGGAACTTGCGCTCACACTTTGCTCCTGAACTGGCGCAGCATGGCCAGGAACAGGGGCACGCCGATGAAGGCCGTGAGCACCCCGAGCGGCAGCTCGGCCGGCTTGACGATGGTGCGCGCCACCACGTCGGCCGCCAGCACCAGCGTGGCGCCCAGCAGCGCCGAGCAGGGCAGCACCACGCGGTGGTCCGGCCCGGCCACGAGCCGCACCCAGTGCGGCGCCACCAGGCCGATGAAACCGATGATGCCGGTGGCCGCAGTCACGGCACCCACCGCCAGCGCCGTCACCAGCACGGCCAGGCGCTTGGTGCGCTCCACCGGCACGCCCAGCAGCGCGGCCTGCGCCTCGCCCAGGGCAATGGCATTGAGCGGGCGCGCCAGCGCCAGGCCCAGTCCGCAGGCCACCGCGACCAAACTGCCCACCAGGGCCACAGCGCTCCAGCGCGCCCCGCCCAGGCTGCCCAACAGCCACATCTGGATGTTGCGCAACTGCTCGTCGGTGGAGATGAAATTGAGGTAGCCCAGACCCGCCAGCGCCAGCGCATTGACGGCCACGCCGGCCAGCAGCATGAGCCCTATGCGCGTGCCGCCATCCGCCTGCGCCAGGCCGTAGATGAGCGCCGTGACCACCAGGCCACCGCCAAAGGCCGTGATCACCAGCGACCAACTGCCCAGCGTGCGCGGCATGTCGGGCAGGAAGTAGCTGCCCAGCACGATGGTCAGCGCCGCGGCCAACGCGGCCCCACTGCTGACGCCGATCAGCCCGGGGTCGGCCAGCGGGTTGCGGAACAGGCCTTGCATCAGCGCACCGGCCAGGCCCAGGCCCGCGCCAGCGGCCACGCCCATCAGCAGGCGCGGCAGGCGGATGTTGACGAAGACCAGGTACTCGGGCGCATTCTCGGGCGCGGGCACGGCACCCACGGCCTGCAGCAGCACCTGCCACAGCTGGGCGGTGGTGATCGCATAGGCGCCCTGCGTGCTGCCCCAGACAAAGGCCCACAGCACCAGGGCCAGGCCCAGCGCCAAAGCGGCGCGCGGGGACAGCCGCCCTGGCACACGCCGCGGGAAGGGCTGCACGACCGCAAGCCCGCTCACGCGGTGATCGCCTGCATGCGCGTGTGCAGCTCGCGCACGGCGGCGGGCAGGCGCGGGCCAAAGCCCAGCAGGTGGCTGGCCTCCATGGCCACCAGGGCCTTGCGGCGGAACGCGGGCGTGAGCGCCAGCTCGGGCCGCTGCCAGAAGGCCGCCTCGCCGCCCAGCGCCTCGATGCCCTGGGTGCTGTTGAGCAGCACCTCGGGCGCGGCGCTGGCCATGGCTTCGGCCGTGAGCGGCCGGTAGCCTGCGAACTGGGTGATGGCATTCGTGCCGCCGGCAAAGCGGATCAGCGCATCGGCCGCCGTGCCGGTGCCCGCCACCATGGGGCTGCCGCTGTGCGAGAGGATGAACAAGGCACGCGGGCGCCGCGTGGCCGCGGCCACCGCCTTCTGCACCGCCGCCCATTGCGCGTCCAGGTCGGCCTGCAGGGCTGTGGCCTCGCGTTCGCGGCCCGCCACGCGGCCCACGGTGGCCACCTTGCGCTGCACTTCGTCCCAGGTGTGGTCGGCCTTGACCAGCTCCACGCGCACACCGGCGCTGCGCACCTGGTCGAGCACCACGGGCGGGCCCGCCTCGGTGGTGCCCACCACGGCATCAGGCTTGAGGGACAGCAGCCCCTCGGCCGAAAGCTGGCGCATGTAGCCGACCTTGGCGGTCTTGAGCGCGGCCTCGGGAAACAGGCTCGTCGTGTCCGTGCCCACGAGCTGGCTCCGCGCGCCCAGCAGGTAGACCACCTCGGTCAGCGCGCCGCCCAGCGAGACGATGCGGGCAGCCCCTGCGGCATGGACCTGGCCCAGCGCGAAGGACAGCGGCAACGCCGCAGCACCGCGCAGCAGATGGCGGCGTTCGATCAAACCGGTATCACGCGGCATGTGCCAGCTCCTGCAGTCGCGGCAAGCGTGCAACCAGATCGCGCCAACCCTGCAGCTCGGGCTTGCCGGGCTTGCGCGCACCAAAGAACATGGCCATCAGCTCGCCCGCATGGTCAAAGGCTTCCACCGAGGTCACCACGCCGTCGGCCGTGGGTTTTTCCACCAGCCACACGCTGGCCACCATGTCGGTGCGCAGGTGCAGGTTGAAGCCCGGGTCGAGCACATTGATCCACTGCGCTCCGGGTGTGTCCAGTGGTTTGATGTTGTTCACGGGGCCGGTATGGATCTGAATGCAACCGCCGCTGCTGACGAAGACCATGATGGGCAGACCGCTTGCCGCCGCGCCCTGCAGCAGCGTCGCTACGGACTCCTTCGCCAGGCGCCAGGCAAACTGCCCCTCGACCAGGCGAAAGCTCTGCTGGCGCTCCACCGCGAACTTCTTCGTGAGGCCGAAGAACTCGTGCGTGTCCTGCATCGCGGCCCAGGCCTCGCGCAGGCCGGCGGCGTCGATCTCGGTGTCGGGTCGCGGCACTTCGGCCAGCGGCGCGGCACCGAACACATAGCCCGCGCTCGGCTGGGCAAAGCGTTGCACCACGGCATCGAGCGCGGCCAGGTCGGTGGCTTCGCGCACGAACGCCTTGTGCACCGCACGCCCGTGGGCGTTGAAGAACTGCAGGCTGCGCTGGGGCGCGCGTGCCGGGTCGCTGGCGGCCTCGGTCAAGGCAAAGCCGGCATGCCACTGGGCGAAGAAGAGGCGCAGGTCGATATCCTCGCCCAAGGCCAGGCCCACCGGGCCGGTGGCCGAGATGTTGGTGTAGATACCGGTCTTCTCGTGCACCACGCCCTCGTTGCGGGTCAGGGCCATCAGTGGGCCGCAGGCTTGCAGCGACTGCAGCAGCTGCAGCCATGAGCCCTGCAGCGGCACGGCCTTGAGCGGGTATTCATGCTCGCCCGCATGGGCCGCGATGGCCGCACCTTCCGACAGGCCCAGCGCCTCGGCCGCGTCCTTGGCGCGCTTGCCCGTGGCCCGCACGGCGGCGAACTGCTCGCGGATGGCGGGCGCCGTCTGCAGGCGCATGCCGTTCGGGTCGGCGTTGTTCGTCATCAGTACATCGCTCATTGCACGGTCTCCGGTGCGGTCAGCCACAGCGCGCGGCGCTGCTCGGCGGCCGACAGGGCCGCATTCGCGGCATCGGCCCCCTGCCCTGCACCCTGCTGGGCCCAGCGGCCCTGCAGGCTCCAGACCACGGTGCGGAAATGCGGCGTGAAGCCCTCGGCGTCGGCCAGCATCTGCAGGTTGGCGGTGATCTTGCGGCCCATCGCATCGCGGTGGCTGTCGCAGCAGGCCTGCACATAGCCCGTCATCAGGGCCAGGGTGCCGGCCAGCAGCGCCTCGGCGCAGGGCAGGCTGTATTCCTCGTCGCAGTGGGCGCCGGAGGCTGGGGTATCCGGCGTATCGTTGGCGTGGCTCATTGTCTGTCTCCTTCCGCGATGGGTGTGAGAAAGTGGCTCAGAAATCCGCCACCAGCGAGACCCGCACGGCGCGGCCCGGCTGGCTGTAGGCGTCGATGAAGCTGGCGTTGGCGGCCAGGCCGCGCACGTCGGCCCAGCGCCAGTGCTTCTTGTCGGTCAGGTTGTAGATGCCGGCGTTCAGGCGCAGGTCCTTGCGGATGCGCCACTGGCCCGACAGGTCGAGCACCGTGTACGAGGGGGTGAGGTACTGCGTGCTGCCCGTGGCCACGGTCACATCGCTGGCCTTCTTGGCGGCGGCGTGCGTCAGGTCCAGGCGGGCCATCCACGCGCTGGTGTCGTAGCGCAGGCCGGCCGTCAGGCGCGACGGGTCCACGGTGTTCACCGGCTTGCCGGTGGCGGTGTCGCGGCCGCGCGTCTGGCCGTAGGCGAACGGCGTGCTCAGCTGGCCGCCTGCGAAGCTGCCCCAGCGCATGTCGCCCTTGACCTCGAAGCCATTGAGCTTGACGCGGCCGATGTTGACCGACTGGAACACCAGCGGGTTGCCCGGCGCGCCGGTGCCACCCACCTGGCGCAGGTCTTCGATGAAGTCCTTGTAGCGGCCGGTGAAGGCCGCCGCTTCGATGGACAGCGCATCCATGCGGCCGCGCACGCCCAGCTCGAAGTTCTGGCTTTTCTCAGGCTTGAGGTCGCCGTTGGGCACCGTCTTGTAGTTGCTGACCGGGTTCTCGAAGAAGGCGTTGACCTGGCCGGCATTGGGCGCGCGAAAGCCCGCGGCATAGTTGCCGAACACGCTCCAGGCGTCTGTGGCGCGGTACAGCACGCCGAGCTTGGGCGAGGTGGCGTTGCCCGACAGCGAGACCGCCTGCGCGCCGAAGCCGCTCTGGTCGGCCTTGATGCGGAAGGTGTCGAAGCGCACGCCGGGCGTCACGCTCCAGGGGCCGCTCATGATCTCGTCCTGCACATACAGGGCGGTGCTGGTCTCGGTGGTGTCGGGAAAACGCTTGAGCGGGAAGGTCTCGCCCACGGGCGGCGTCACGCCGTCCTGCAGGTTGGTGACCTTGGCGGACGAATGGTCGATGCCATAGGTGATCTTCTGCACCCAGTTGCCGCCCGTGCGCAGCAGCTTGCTGCCCTGTACATTGGCCTGCCAGCTGCGCTCGTCGTAGGTCACGTCGCGCACACGGTCGGCGGCGGTGTTGCGGTCCTCGAAGGCGTACTCGCGCGAATGCGCGTCCTGAAAGCTCAGCGTGGCCTTCACATCGTCGGCGAAGCCGGTGTTCAGGCGCCAGTGGCCCTCCCACGTGGCGCGCGTGCGCTGCATGTCGGTGGAGGAGTTGGATGCCAGCGTGGACGTGGCCGCCAGCGGCGGCTTGGAGCGCGCGGTGAGCAGCTCGTAGTCAGACGTCTTGTCCACATGCTCCAGCGTGAAGGCGTGGCGCTGGCCGCCGCCGGGGGTGAGCACCACCTTGGCCATCAGCGCGCCGCCCTGGTCTTTTTGCGGGTTGGGCAGGGTGCGGTCGGCGTTGGCCGAGTCGTTGGTGCCCATGTTGTCGAGCTCGCGCGCACGGTTCACGCTGCCGGCCACCAGCCACTGCACCGTGTCGTTGACGCGGCCGGCCACCGTGGCGCCCAGGCGCTTGCCATGGTCGTCGCCGTCGTAGCCCGCGCTCACCTGGCCGCCCAGGGTCTTGCCGTCCTTGAGGAAGTTCTCGGGGTCCACGGTGATGAAGTTCACCAGGCCGGCCATGCCATCCGAGCCGTACAGCGCCGACGTGGCGCCGCGCACCACCTCGATGCGCTGCAAGAGGCCCATGTCCAGGTAGTCGCGGCCGAAGGCGTTGGCGCTGAACACATAGCTGCGCGGCAGGCGGATGCCGTCCACCATCATCAGCACGCGGTTGCCGTCCAGCCCGCGGATGTTGAAGCCCGCATTCTGCTCGCGGCCCGTGGAGCCGCTGGCCAGCGAGAAGCGCGCGGGAGAGCGCGTGACCGACACGTTGGGCAGCTCGCGCACCGCATCGCGGATATCGCGCACCTGGCCCTCTTCGAGCGCACGCGCATTGATCACGTCAATGCTCATGGGCAGCTCGTCGGGGTTCTGCTCGCTGCGCGAGCCGCTGATCACCACCTCCTTGAGCGCGGGACCTGCCGCCACGAGCTGCGCGTCGGCCGTGGCCTGCGCATGGGCGCCGGTGAAGGAGGCACACGCCAGCGCAGCCAGCAAGGCCAGCGGACGGAGGGCGAAACGGGGGGATTGGTCGATTGGTTGCGCCACGGCAGGAAACCCTTTTTCTCTGAGACGGATGGAAACAGAGCTGGCTTCGGACGCCGGGAGGCCCTTTCAAAGGGCTGGCAATGGCTGGCTACCGCTGCATTATATGAGAATAATTATCAATACGAATTGACTCTGCCCATTGCCCAGTCCATAAAACAGAAACGGGAGCCCGAAGGCTCCCGTTCATCCCATGCTGGGCCTGCAGAATCACGCAGCCACAGCCTCGGGCACTGCCTCAGCCGTGGCCTTGGCCACCACCGGCATGCGGATCAGGTGGTCGAAGGCGGCAAGGGCAGCCTTGGAGCCATCGCCAGCGGCAATGACGATCTGCTTGAACGGCACCGTGGTGCAGTCGCCTGCGGCGAACACGCCGGGCAGGTTGGTGCGGCCATGCGAGTCGACGATGACCTCGCCGAACCTGGACAGCTCCACCGTGCCCTTGAGCCATTCGGTGTTGGGCACCAGGCCGATCTGCACGAACACGCCTTCAAGCGCCACCAGGTGCTCTTCACCCGTCGCCCGGTCCTTGTACTTGAGGCCATTGACCTTGCCGTCGGCACCGGTGATATCGGTGGTTTGCGCGTTGGTGTGGATGCTCACGTTGGGCAGGCTCTTGAGCTTGTTCACCAGCACGGCATCGGCCTTGAGCTGGTCGGCGAACTCGACCAGCGTGACATGGGCCACCAGGCCGGCCAGGTCGATGGCGGCCTCGACACCCGAGTTGCCGCCGCCGATCACGGCAGTGCGCTTGCCCTTGAACAGCGGGCCGTCGCAGTGCGGGCAGTAGGCCACGCCCTTGTTCTTGTACTCGGCTTCGCCAGGCACATTGACGTTGCGCCAGCGCGCGCCGGTGGACAGGATCACCGTCTTGGAATGCAGCGTGGCACCGTTGGCCAGTTGCACGCCGATCAGGCCGCCGGGTTCGCTGGCGGGGATCAGCTTGTCCGCGCGCTGCAGGTTCATGATGTCCACATCGTAGGCACGGGTGTGGGCTTCCAGCGCGGCGGCGAACTTGGGGCCATCGGTCTCGAGCACCGAGATGTAGTTCTCGATAGCCAGCGTGTCGTTGACCTGGCCGCCAAAGCGCTCGGCCGCCACACCGGTGCGGATGCCCTTGCGGGCAGCGTACACCGCGGCTGCCGCGCCGGCAGGGCCGCCGCCGACGATGAGCACGTCATAAGGAGCCTTGGCCGACAGCTTGGCGGCGTCGCGGGCTGCCGCGCCGGTGTCGAGCTTGGCGATGATCTCCTCGACCGACATGCGGCCCGAGGCGAAGACCTTGCCGTTCATGAACACCATGGGCACGGCCATGATCTCGCGGTCGGCCACTTCCTGCTGGAAGGCACCGCCCTCGACCACCGTGGTCCTGATCTTGGGATTGAAAATGGACATGAGCGACAGCGCCTGCACCACGTCCGGGCAGTTGTGGCAGGTCAGGCTCATGTAGACGTCGAACTCGAAGTCACCGTCGAGCGCGGCGATCTGCTCGATCACCTCGGGCTCGACCTTGGGCGGATGGCCACCGGTCCACAAGAGGGCCAGCACCAGCGAGGTGAACTCATGGCCCAGGGGCAGGCCGGCAAAGCGCAGCGAATTCGTGCTGCCCACGCGCTGCAGGCTGAACGAGGGCTTGCGTGAGTCCTGGCCATCGGTGCGCAGGCTGATCTTGTCGCTGCGCAGGGACTGGATGGTGGTCAACAGTTCCAGCATCTCGCGCGAGGTCGCGCTGTCGTCCAGGGAGGCCACCAGTTCGAACGGCTGCGTCACGCGCTCCAGGTAGGCGGCAAGCTGGGTCTTGAGTTGGTCGTCGAGCATGGTGGTGTCCTTTCGAGTTCTGGCTTATAGGGTGGGGGCCAAGGCCGCTTGTGGCAAGCCTGGGTCCGCAACAGAGCGTAAAAAATGGGCGAAAAAAAGCCGGACGGCATGGCGCACGCGCGCCATGACGCTGTCCGGCTGGGGAGCGGCCCCAAGGCCGCTCTGCCGATGCAATCAGCCGATCAGATCTTGCCGACCAGGTCCAGCGAAGGAGCCAGGGTCTTGGCGCCGTCGTTCCACTTGGCGGGGCACACTTCACCGGGGTGGGCGGCGGTGTACTGGGCGGCCTTGAGCTTGCGCACGGTTTCCTTGACGTCGCGGGCGATTTCGTTGGAATGCACTTCGGCGGTCTTGATGATGCCGTCGGGGTTGATCACGAAAGTGCCGCGCAGTGCCAGGCCTTCTTCAGGGATGTGCACGCCGAAGGCATTGGTCAACTGGTGCGTTGGGTCGCCAACCAGGGGGAACTTGGCCTTGCCCACGGCGGGCGAGGTTTCGTGCCAGACCTTGTGCGAGAAATGCGTGTCGGTGGTGACGATGTAGACCTCGGTGCCAGCCTTCTGGAATTCGGGGTAATTGTCGGCCGCGTCTTCGATTTCGGTGGGGCAGTTGAAGGTGAAGGCGGCAGGCATGAAGATCAGCACGGACCACTTGCCTTTGAGATCGGCTTCGGTCAGGTCGATGAACTCGCCCTTGCCATTGCGGTTGACGAAAGCGGTGGTCTTGAAGGGTTGAACTTGCGTGTTGATCAGGGACATTGCTGTTTCCTTAAGGGTGGTTGAACTGACTACGGAATGAAGTTTAGGCCTTCTGAGGCCATCAATCCAATTAATTGATTTGATTGAATCAATTGCCTGTGACTATACTTAGAAACCCGGCCCTGCGTCTGTTGCGGGTTGAAAGCGGCTGTTTCAGGCGCCTGGGTCCCCGGCATGACTGTGGGCAGCTTCTGTGAATTTTTGGCGAAAACCCCTGGCCGAGGCACCGCGAAGAGCACCGAACGCGAACACAACTCAGCATCACACGCAGCCAATGCAAAGGTACGGGGGCTTGCCTTGCGTGCGGCGCCCGCGCTCACGACAATCAGCGGCGAATCACATAACAAGGAGGTCTCCCCATGCAAGGCGACGCACAGGTCATCGGCCATCTGCAGGCCCAGCTCAAGAACGAGCTCACCGCCATCAACCAGTACTTCCTGCACTACCGCATGCTCAAGCACTGGGGCTTCGACAAGCTGGCCAAGAAGGAATACCAGGAGTCGATCGGCGAGATGAAGCACGCCGACGTGCTCATGGACCGCATCTTCATGCTCGACGGCCTGCCCAACCTGCAGGACCTGGCCAAGCTGCAGGTCGGTGAGGACGTGCCGGAGATCCTGGCCTGCGACCTGAGCTCCGAAAAAGGCGCCCAGGCCACCATCAAGGAGGGCATTGCCCACTGCGAGACCGTGCGCGACTACGTCTCGCGCGACATCCTGCAAAAGATCCTCGACGACACCGAGGAGCACATCGACTTCCTGGAAACCCAGATCGAGCTGATCGCCAAGGTCGGCCTGCAGAACTACCTGCAGTCGCAGATGAGCGAAGAAGACTGAGATTTCCCCGTTCACGAGTCGCCCCACGAAGACAGTAGAAAAAGCAGACTCGACCATAAAAAGACTGACAAACCAGCGCCAACGACAAGTACCCCACACCTTCCACAACGGGCCTCGGCCCGTTTTTTTATGCCCGCTCGCCGGACAACAGTGGCTCGACGGCGCCAACGTTGTTGCAAACGCACACACGTTGCAAACAAACAATGAGAACCGTTCTCAATTAAGTAAACTACGGGCCCAGCCAGCAGCCCGCCTCCACAGCGCGTCCCCAGCACGGGGGCGCGTTCGTTCACGCACCCTCTCCTGCCAGCCAACCATGAATTCCGGGATGCCCCCGCATCCCGCGCCGCGCCTGTGCGCGGCCTTCATCCGTTGGCTGCGCACCGTCGTCATGGCGCCGCCGCCTTCGGGTGCCACGCCTTGGGTGACGCCGCGCCTGCCATGCAAGCACTACCAACACCCCTGGCCGCAAGCAACCACCGAACGCGACACCAGGGAGTACTGAGATGCACCGCCGCTTGCCCCACCAGAACGACCACCACCGCCTGGGCCCGTGCACCGCCTCGCCCACACGGCGCGGCGGCTTCTGAGGCAGGGAGGCTCGTCATGAAAACGACCCATCCCGGCTGGCGCTACCGCCTGGCCATCACCTCGCGCGCGCTGGCCGCCACCGCTGGCGGGTATGCGCTGGCCGCCGCCTTCACCGCCGCCCTGTCCCTCGCCCTGGCCCAGGCCATGCCGCGCGTGGAAGCGGTGCTCACCGCCACCATGCTGGCCTGGCTGGTCTACGCGGGCGCCGCAGGCTGGGCCTTCTACGCGCGCACGGCCTGGGGCGCCTGGGGCGGCACCCTGCTACCCGCGCTGCTGCTGGGCGCCGGCGCCATGGCGCCGCGCTGGCTGGAGACGCTGCAATGACCGACGCCACCGCCTCCTCCCCTGCACTGCGGGCAGCGCGCGAACAGGCCCGCGAAGGCTTTCGCCAGGCCATGTCCTGGCTGCACACCTGGGCCGGGCTCGTGCTGGGCTGGCTGCTGTTTGCCATCTTCCTCACGGGCACGCTGTCGTTCTTCAAGACCGAGCTGAACCTGTGGATGCGGCCCGAGCTGCACGGCATGCCGCCCGCCACCGCCGACGTGGCCGCCATGAACAGGAAAGTGCCCGACGTCACGCAGTGGATCCTGCGCATGCCCGACGAGCGCCAGAATGCCGTCACGCTGCTGTGGCGCGACACGGGCAATGGCCGCTTCGAGACCCTGCTCATGAACCCGCAGACCGGCGAGACGGTGGACGCGCGCAAGACCATGGGCGGCGAGTTCTTCTACCGCTTCCACTACGAGTTGCGCACCGCGCAGAAAAGCCGTTGGGCCATCGAAGGCCGCTGGGTGGTGGGCGTGGCCACCATGCTGATGTTCATCGCCCTGCTCACTGGCGTGGTCACGCACCGGCGCATCTTCAAGGACTTCTTCACCTTCCGCCCGGCCAAGGGCGGGCAGCGCGCCTGGCTTGACGCGCACAACGTCACCGGCGTGCTGGTGCTGCCGTTCTACCTGATGATCACCTTCAGCGGGCTGATGATCTTCCACACGCTTTACATGCCCTCGGGCATCGCTGCGGCCTACCAGGGCCCCAAGGGCGTGGATTCGCAGACCTACTTCGCCGACCTGCAGGGCGAAAAGCCCGAGCGCCGCGTGCGCCGCAACCCCGGCGACAAGGTGGAACCGCTGCCCGCAGCGATGCCGCTTGCCGCCATCCTGGAAGCCGCGCGCCAGCGCTGGGAGGGCGGGCGCATCGGGGGCATCCAGGCGCGGCGCGACGCACAGGGCACGCCGGTGGTGGAGGTCACGCGCCACGAAGGCGACCGCCTGCAGTACCGGCCCGAGCGCATGCTGTTCCACGGCACCACCGGCGCCGTGCTGGAGCAGACCGACGCCACCACGCCCGCCGCCGTGACCTACGGCGTGCTCTACGGCCTGCACCTGGGGCGCTTTGCCGGCCCGGGCATGCGCTGGGTGCTGATGGGCTTCGGCCTGCTGGGCAGCCTGATGATCGCCACCGGCATGGTGCTGTGGTCGGTCAAGCGCAGCGCACAGGGCCAGCGCAAGGGCAGCGCTGCAGCCGATGGGCCGCTGCGCCTGCCATTCGGCCAGCGCCTGGTGGCCAGCCTCAACATCGCCTCGCTCGCGGGCCTGCCACTGGCCTGCGCCGTGTACATGGCGTCCAACCGGCTGATTCCACTGGACGCGCCCGAACGGCCCGATGCCGAGCTGTCGTACTTCTTCGGCGCCTGGGGCGTGGCCCTGCTCTGGGGGGTGCTTTTCCCCAACCGGCGCGGCTGGTCGCTGGTGCTGGCCCTTGCCGGCGCCGCCTGGGCAGCGCTGCCGCTGCTCAACGCGCTGACCACGTCCACCCACCTGGGCATCAGCCTGCCTGCGGGCGACTGGCTGTGGGCCGGCATGGACCTCAGCTTCCTGGCCACCGGTGCGCTGCTCTCCTGGCTCGCCTGGCGCCTGCGCCCGGGCCGGCCGCTGCCGGGCAAGGCAGGCCGCAAGGCCGAGGTACCCACCCGCGCCGCAGCCATGGCCACACCCGATGCCCTGCCGGCCTCCCAGGCCTGAACGAGTCGCCATGTCCGCCTTTTTCTTCTGCTTTGCCGCCTGGTCTGCCATTGCTCTGGGCATGGACCGCCACCACGATGATGCCCTGGGCCGCGAGACCGCCACACCCCGCCTGGCGCAACTGCGTCGCGTGGGCTGGCTGCTGCTGGCCCTCTCGCTGTGGCTGGCCGCGCGGCCCCACTCGGGCACCCCCTCATCGCTGGGTCTGACGGCCTGGACCATCGCACTGTCGGTGGCCGCCGTGGCCGTCACCGCAGTGATGACCTGGCAGCCCCGTCGCGCGCCAACGCTGGCCGGCGCAGCCCTGCTGGCCGGGCTGGCCGCCTGGGCCGCCGGGTGGTGATGGGCTATCCATCCCCGCCCGCCCCCTCTCCGGTTTCGTTTTCTTCCATCGCTGTGTCCCGCCCAAGGTATCCCATGCCCCTGCATCCCCTGCTCTCTGACGTACGCACGCCTGTGGCTGCGGCCCTGATCGCCGCCTTCGGCACCCCTGTTCTGGCCCAGTCCGTCCCCGCGCCCCGCGCGCCCCAGACGCTGGGCGAGGTCACCATCAAGTCGGGCGCTGCGGACGACGCCTACGCCCCCGCTGCCAGCACCACGGCCACCAAGGGCAGCGCCCCGCTGCGCGATGTGCCCCAGGCCGTCAACGTGGTCCCCGGGCAACTGCTGCGCGACCAGGGCGCGCGCTCCATGGAAGACGCGCTGCGCAACGTGCCCGGCGTGGCCATGAGCCATGGCGACGGCCAGCGCGACCAGGTGGTGATCCGCGGCTTCACGGCCATCGCCGACCAGTTCGTCGATGGCGTGCGCGATGACGCGCTGTACTTCCGCGACCTGGCCGACATCGAGCGCATCGAGGTGCTCAAGGGCCCCGCCGCCGTGCTCTACGGGCGCGGCTCGTCGGGCGGGCTCATCAACCGCGTGACCAAAAAGCCCGTCTTCGGCACCACCTTTGGCGAAGCCACCGTGGGCCTGGGCAGCCACGCCTTTCGCCGCGCCACGGCCGATGTGAACCTGGGCATCAACGATGCCGCCGCCTTGCGCCTGAACCTGGCGGGCGAGGATTCGGGCAGCTACCGCGACCAGCAGTTCGTCAAACGCCACAACTTCGCACCCTCGCTGGCGCTCAAGCTCGCACCCGAGACCCAGTTGCTGCTGCAGTACACCAACGCCCGCGACCAGCGGCTCACGGACTTCGGCATCCCCGCGCTCAACGGCCGCCCCGTCAACGTGCCGGCCGGCACCTACTACGGCTCGGGCACGGCGGTGAAGGACGACACCAGCACCAGCAACGTCCAGTCCTTCACGGCCACGCTCAACCACCGCTTCAACGACGACTGGTCGGTGCGCAACGTCACCCGCGTGTACGACTACACGCTGGACCGCTACAACACCCTGCCCAGCGGCACCACCGACCCGGTCACGATGACCGTGGGCCGCACCCGCAGCCTGGTCTTTCGCGACGAGAGCGGCGTGTTCAACCAGACCGACGTGACCTGGCGCAACCACCTGGGCGGGCTGCGCCAGGAATGGCTGATGGGCATGGAGCTGGGCCAGCAGAAAAAGCGCGCCGAATCCATCTCGGGTGGCGTGGTGGACCGCGTGAGCATCCTGAACCCCGGCAACGTGCCTACGCCTGCCATTCCCGCCAGCGCCTACACCGCCACCGGCGCCATCCCCAGCCACACCGAACAGGGCACCATGGGCCTGTACCTGCAGGACCAGATCACCCTGGCACCGCAGTGGAAGGCATTGGTGGGCGCGCGCTACGACGTCTTCAAGCAGGACACCCGCTTTGACCGCACCCTGGCCAGCCTTGAGCGCACCGACAGGAAATTCAGCCCGCGCGCCGGCCTGGTCTGGCAGCCCAGCGAACAGGTGTCGTACTACGTGTCGTACAGCAAGTCCTTCCAGCCCTCGGGCGAGACCTTCGCACTGGCGGCCAACAACACGGCCAACGAGCCCGAGATCACGCAGAACAAGGAGATCGGCGTCAAGCTCGACCTGCTGGATGGCCGCCTCAACCTCACTGGTGCGCTCTTCAATCTGGAACGCACCAACATCAAGAACACCGACCCGTCCAACCCTGCGCGCCAGATCAACGTGGGCACGCAGCGCACCAACGGGCTGGAGCTCACCGGCAGCGGCCGGCTGTCCGGCTGGGACGTGAGCGCAGGCTATGCCTACCTCAATGGCCGCATGACCAAGTCCCTGGCCACGGCCGCCAGCAGCCAGTTGCCCACGGTGAACGTGCCCTCGCAGGGCAAGGTGGCCGCGCTCACGCCGCGCAACTCGGCCTTCCTGTGGGCCATGAAGGATGTGGGCCACGGCCTGCGCCTGGGCGGCGGCGTGAGCCACGTGGGCGAGCGCTACACGTCGCTGACCAACCTGGTCACCCTGCCCGCCTACACCACGGTGGACGCCGCCCTGCAGTACACGCTGGGCCAGTGGGGCCTGGACGTGAACGTGAAGAACCTCACCAATCGCAAGTACTACGTGTCGGCCCATGGCAGCAACGACAACCTGATCCTGCCCGGCTCGCCACGTGCGCTGCAGGTCACGCTGCGCACGCGCTTCTGAGTCTTTTATTTCAACCGTCACCCACCGTGCCCATGCCATGACACAACGCCGCCTTTCCACCCACCGCCTTCGCGCATCCAAAGTGCCCTCATTTCCACTGACCACCATGGCCCGGATGGCCGCCTGCAGCTGCCTGATAGCCGCCACCGCCCATGCGCAGGATGCCGCCCTGCCCGAGGTGAAGGTGACCAACTCCATCGACACCACCGAAGGCACGGGCCAGTACACGGCCCGCAAGCTCAGCGTGGGCAAGATGGAGCAGGCGCCGCGCGAGATTCCGCAGTCCATCAGCGTCATCACGCGCCAGCAGCTCGATGACCGCAACGTCACCAAGGTGGAAGACGCGGTCAAGTTCAGCACCGGCATCAACGTGACCCGCTTCGATGGCGCGGGCAACTACAACACCTTCCAGTCGCGCGGCTTCGACCTGGGCTCCATCCAGCTCGACGGTGTGCCCATCCCGCAGGGCAACTACAGCACGCTGGACGCCGCCATGTACGACCGCATCGAGGTGCTGCGCGGCCCCGCCGGCATGCTGCAGGGCGGCAGCGAGCCGGGCGGCACCGTGAACCTGGTGCGCAAGCGCGCGCCGGGCAAGCTGATGCTCAACGCCGATGCGTCCGTAGGCTCCTTCGGCCTGCGCCGCGGCGAGGTGGACGTGGGCGGAGCCCTCAACGCCAGCGGCACAGTGCGCGCCCGCGCAGTGGCCGTGGCAGAAGACCGCGACAGCCATGTCGACACGCTGTTCAACAACAAGCGCATGGGCTACGGCACGCTGGAATGGGACATTGCCCCGTCCACCACGCTGTCCATCGGCGGCGCGCAGCAGCGCGTGCGCGCCTCCATCGATCAGGGCCTGCCCACCTACGCCGATGGCCGCCTGGCCAGCCTGCCGCGCAGCGCCTTCTCGGGCCTGGCGTCCAACAGCCAGGACCTGGAGACCACCGACCTGTTTGCCGAACTGGAGCACCGCCTGTCGGGTGGCGGCACGGTGCGCCTGTCGGCCCGCGATGTGGACCGCACCGCCTTCTACAGTGCCGCCCGCGCCAACAGCGCCCTCGCCCCCAACGGCAACTTCACCATGGAAATGGTGGATGGCCTGACCCATGTGAAGACACGCAACTACGACCTGTTCGCCAGCCTGCCGGTCGACATGGCGGGCCGCACCCACCGCCTGCTGGTGGGCGCCAGCCGCAACGAGGGCAAAAGCTACGACAACAACTTCGTCTACGGCACCCCAACCCAGGCCAACCTGCTCTCACCCAACTACAGCGCCCCCTACCCGGCGCTTGTGCTGCCCGGCTACACGGCCATCACCACGCGCACCGAGAACGCGCTGTACGGCCAGGCGCAGGTCAGCGTGGCGGACGCCGTCAAGGTCCTGGCCGGCGGGCGCCTGAGCTGGGCCGACGCGGTGACGCGCAGCACCAGCACCGGCGCCGCCACGAGCGTGGCCGACCCGGGCCGCCAGTTCGTGCCTTCGGTGGCGGTGCTGTACGACTTCCACCCGCAGTACACGGCCTATGCGGGCTACTCCGAGACCTTCGTGGTGCAGAGCCAGCTCGACATCGACAAACAGCTGCTCGATCCCCGCACCGGCAAGCAGGTGGAAGTGGGCGTGAAGGGCGAGTTCCTGGACAAGCGCCTGCAGGCGCATGCCGCCATCTTCCGCATCATCGACGAAGACCGTGCCATCGCCGACTCCCGGTTGGCTGGCGCCTTCTACGCCGGCGGCAAGGTGCGCTCGCAAGGCTTCGAAGCCGAGGTCAGCGGCCAGCCCCAGCCCGGCTGGGACGTGGTGGCCGGCTACGCCTACAACGACACGCTCTACCTCAAGGCACCGGTGGCCCAGCAGGGCCAGGTGTTCAGCCCCGTCACGCCGCGCCACAGCGTGAACCTGTTCACGCGCTATGCCTTCACCTCGCCCGCGCTGCGCGGCTTCAGCATCGGTGGCGGCATCTCCTACCGCAGCGAGTTCTATGTGCAAAGCGGCGCACTTCGCATCACCTCGGGTGACTATGTGCTGGCCAGCGCCCAGGTGGGTTACCAGATCAACGACCAGTTGGCGCTGAACCTCTCGGTGGACAACCTGTTCGACAAGACCTACTACGAGAAGGTCTCGGGCGTCGGGCGCCAGAATTTCTACGGCGAGCCGCGCCGCGTGACGCTGGCGCTCAAGGCAAGGTACTGATCACGCCCACCCTGCGGCGTTGGCAAAACCCGGCGCTCCCCAGGGACGCCGGGCTTTTTTTGGGCATCAAAACAACAAGCCAAAGACAACGCAAAAACAAATCATTCTTACTTGCATTGTAAAATTCAGGCCCAAATGCCGTCTCGGCCCTGCAGCCGTGGCGGCCCTCGTCCATCGACATGACCCAAAGGGGGTCCACCGAGCCCCGAACCATGCTGTCATCCACCGCCATCCGCCGCTGGTCCTGGACCCACAAGTGGTCCAGCCTGGTCTGCACCATCTTCATGCTGCTGCTGTGCCTCACGGGCCTGCCGCTGATCTTCCACCACGAAATCGGCCACCTGCTGGGCACGGAGGTCGAGGCGCCCGCCATGCCCGAGGGCACGCCACGCGCCAGCCTCGATACCGTGATCACCGCCGCCAAGGCCGTGCACCCCGGGCGCATGGTGCAGTTCGTCTCGCAAGCCGAGGACGACGACAAGGTCTGGTTCGTCACGCTCACCCACACGCCCGATCCGACCGAGGACTTCAAGTCCGTCGCGGTGGATGCGCGCACCGCCAAGGTGCTGTCCGACATTCCCACCAACCAGGGCTTCATGAACCTGATGTTCCGGCTGCACGTGGACCTGTTCGCGGGCCTGCCGGGCAAGCTGTTCCTCGGTTTCATGGGCCTGTTGCTGCTGGTGGCCATCGTCACCGGCGTGGTGCTGTATGCGCCCTTCATGCGCAAGCTGCAGTTCGGCGACGTGCGGCGCGAGCGCTCCACACGGGTGAAGTGGCTTGATCTGCACAACCTGCTGGGCGTCGTCACCCTGGTCTGGGCCCTCGTGGTGGGCGCCACCGGCATGATCAACACCTGGGCCGATCTGATGATCAAGTACTGGCAGTACGACCAGCTTTCGACCCTGCTGGCGCCCTACAAGGGCAAGCCCGTGATCGCCATGGACCAGCGCGGGCCGCTGCAGCAGGCAGTGGACGCCGCGCGCACGCACGCGCCAGGTAACAAACTGTCGTTCATCGCCTTCCCCGGAACCTCGTTCTCAAGCCCGCACCACAACACCGTGTTCCTGCGCGGCGCCGAGCCCCTGACCTCGCGCCTGCTGCAGCCGGTGCTGGTCGATGCGCACAGCGGCCAGGTCACCGCCGCGCCGCAGTTGCCGTGGTACCTCACGGCGCTGCTGGTCTCGCAGCCGCTGCACTTCGGCGACTACGGCGGCATGCCCATGAAGATTCTCTGGGCGCTGCTCGACATTGCCACCATCGTCGTGCTGGGCAGCGGCCTGTACCTGTGGCTGCGCCGCAGGGCGCCTGCTTCGGCCGCCGCGCCTGCAACCGCCACGGCCACCGGCCTGCCCGCCGGCGCCACGGCCACCATGGCCCGCCCGGAGCAGTCCGCATGAAAAACGCACCCACGCCGTTTCGCACCCTGTGGGGCTGGCCCATCGTGCTGGGGCTGCTCATCGCAAGCGGCCTGGCCACCGCGCTCATCTCGGACACCTGGGGCGACTGGTGGTCCTGGGTCGGCCTGGGCCTGCCCGTGGCCGTGATGGCCTGGTTCGCCTGGCGGCCCACGCCGGCCGCATCCCCAGCCGATCCCGACCCCGGCGATGACCCTGCCGCCCCTTTCTGACACCGCCCACTCCGTTCACTTCCTCTGACCGCCATGCACCACTCCCCACGCTTCCCTCTGGTCCCACGCACGCCAGCGGCCCTGGCCGCCGCCCTGCTGTGCACGCTGGCCCTGCCCGCAGCACTCGCGCAGACCGCTGCCGGCAGCGACAAGACGCTCTCCACCGTCACCGTGAACGCCAGTGCCGACGCATCGGCGCAAGGCCTGTCGCCCGCCTATCCCGGCGGCCAGGTGGCGCGCGGCGGCCGCGTGGGCATTCTGGGCACGCACGATGCGATGGAAACGCCGTTCTCCACCATCAGCTACACCAATGAACTGATCCAGGACCGCCACGCCCGCAGCGTGGGCGACGTGCTGCAGAACGACCCCACGGTGCGCGTGGCCCGGGGCTTCGGCAACTTCCAGGAGTCGTACTTCATCCGCGGCTTCATCCTGGGCTCGGACGACACGGCCTACAACGGCCTGTATGGCCTGCTGCCGCGCCAGTACATCGCCACCGAGTTGTTCGAGCGCGTGGAAGTGCTGCGCGGCGCATCGTCCTTCCTCAACGGTGCCAACCCCGGTGGCGGCGGCCTGGGCGGTGCCATCAATCTGCTGCCCAAGCGCGCCCCCAACGAGCCCCTGAGCCGGGTCAGTGTCGGCGTAGGCAGCGGTGGCCACAGTGATGTGGCAGCCGACATCGCCCGCCGCTTCGGCCCCGATGGCAGTGCCGGCATCCGCGTGAACGTGGCCTCGCACAATGGCGGCACCGCCGTCGACGACGAGAAGGCCAAGCTCGGCCTGGCCGCCGTGGGCCTGGACTGGCGCAGCCGCGATGTGCGCCTGTCGGGCGACATCGGCTGGCAGGACCACAAGCTGAACCGCACCCGCACCAACGTCACGCTCGGCGCAGTGACCGCTGTGCCGACCGCACCCGACGGCAACACCAACTTCGCGCAGCCCTGGGCCTTCTCCAACGAGCGCGACACCTTCGGCACGCTGCGCGGCGAGTGGGACATCAGTTCCAACATCACCGCCTGGGCCGCTGCCGGCGCGCGCAGCGGCACCGAATCGAACTCGCTGGCCAACCTCTCGGTGGCCAATGCGGCCACCGGCGCAGGTACGACCTACCGCTTCGACAACAACCGCAAGGACAATGTGAACACCGGCGAGCTGGGCCTGCGCGGCAAGCTGCAGACCGGCAGCGTGGGCCACGAATGGGTGCTCGCGGCGTCCACATTCAGCCTGGACAAGAAGAACGCCTATGTCATGGACTTCGGCAATACCCAGGCCACCAACCTCTACAACCCGTTGTACACCGCCACGCCGGCCTACAGCGGCAGCGCGCTGCGCGGCGGGGTGATGAACAACCCGCTGACCACAGGCCGCATCAAACTGAGCAGCGTGGCGCTGGGTGACACGCTGTCGATGCTGGACAAGCGCCTGCTCGTGACGCTGGGCCTGCGCCACCAGAAGTTCGACATCGCCAATTTCGCCTACGCCACCGGCGCCCAGAGCGACCGCTATGACCAAAGCCGCACCAGCCCCCTGCTGGCTGCGTTGTACAAGCTGGACAAGAGCCTGTCGGTGTACGCCAACTACGCCGAGGGTCTGAGCCAGGGCGATACCGCCCCGTCGACCGCATCCAACCGGGGTGTGATGCTGGCACCCTACGTGTCCAAGCAAAAGGAAATCGGCGTGAAGTACGACGCCGGCCGCGTGGGCGGCAGCCTGGCGCTGTTCTCCACCGACAAGCCACGCTCCGTGGTTGATGCAGCGGGCATCTTCAGCGCGAGCGGCAAGGACCGCCACCAAGGTGTGGAACTGGCCATGCAGGGCGAGGCCGTGAGCGGCCTGCGCGTGCTCGGCGGTGCCACCTGGCTCAATGCCAAGCAACAGCGCACCGGCTCGGCCCTCACCGAAGGCCAGCGCGTGATCGGCGTGCCCAAGCTGCAGGCCAACCTGGGGCTGGAGTGGGACGTGCCCGGCGTGCGCGGGCTGGCCCTGGATGGCCGCCTGGTGCATACCGGATCGAGCTATGCCAACGGCACCAACACCTTGCGCGTGGCCGGCTGGAACCGCCTGGACCTGGGTGCCCGCTACCTGACCGAGATGGGCGGCAAGCTGGTCACTCTGCGCGCACGCATCGACAACGCGACCAACAAGAACTACTGGGCCTCGGTGGGCGGCTACCCAGGCTCGGGCTACCTGGTGGTGGGTGCTCCCCGCGCCTTCAGCCTGAGCGCCAGCGTCGATTTCTGATTTTCCGGTTCCCCGCCTGCAGGGGGTCGGTCAGCCACTGCCACCGGCTGCGCCCGGCGCAGCGAGCCACATACCCCGTCCCCGCTTCGGCAGGGGTGGAGCGATTGTTCGAGTCCGTTTTTTTCTGCATCCAACCCTTGAAAGGAAGACTTCCATGACATCCTCCCTGAAACCCCTGCTGGCCGCCGCCCTGCTGATCGCCGGCGCCACCACGGCCCAGGCCCACCAAGTGTGGCTCGAAAACGCCGGCGGCCAAGCCCGCCTGCACTTCGGCGAGTTCAATGACAACCTGCGCGAAACCTCCCCCGGCTCGCTGGACAAGTTCAAGGGTGTGCCCGTGCTAGAGCAGCGCGCCGGCACCGCCAGCCAGAAGGTCGAGGGCAAGCTCACCAAGGACGCCTTCGCCTACACCGTGACCGGCAATGCCGACACGCTGTTCGCCGCCGCCACGTACCCGCTGATCGACCGCAGCAAGCGCAACCTGCCCGCCATGTACTGGCAGCCCTCGGCCCGCTGGGTCGCCAGCCTGGCACAACCGGTAACCCCCGGCCAGACGCTGGACCTGGTGCCCACCGGCAAGCCCGGTCAGCTCAAGGTCGTGTTCAACGGCAACCCCCTGCCCAAGGCCAAGGTACAGCTGGTCTCGCCCGCCGGCTGGAGCCGCGAAGCCGAGTCCGCCGCCGACGGCACCGTGGAGTTCCTGACCCCCTGGAAGGGCCAGTACGTGGCCGAAGTGCATCACACCGACAAGACCCCGGGCGAAGCGCAGGGCGAAAAGTACGGTGAAGCCAGCTACGTCACCACGCTGAGCTTCGTGCAGGCCGAGGGCGCCGTATCGCCACCGCTGCCACCCGCACCCGAGAAGCACTGACAACCCGCGCCCGCAAGGGCGCCAACCCCCGACACAGGTGGCTGCAGGGCCATCGAGCCTGGTAGGGGGATTTCCAGGGCATCCGGACCTGCACCCGGCCCTTTTCCTTTCGCCAGCCACTGCCACCGGCAGCCTTCACGGCGCCGGTCGTGCACCGCCATCCCCCAGCCAACCCGCCTTCGCTGCCGCATGGCCGCAGGCTTTACCACTGCATCGACGACCATGCCATCCCATTGCCTCGCGCGGCTTCCGCGCACTGCCATTGCACACGCCGCGTTCCTGATGGTCTGCAGCACCTGTGCACAGGCCCAGACCGCCACGCCCCCCGCCGCTGAAGCCACCCTCGCCCCCGTGACCGTGCAATCCGGCGCAGAGCGGGAGAACCCCACGGCGCCGGTCTCCGGCTTCGTGGCCAAACGCGCCCTGAGCGCCACCAAGACCGACACGCCGCTGCTCGAAACACCGCAGGCCATCAGCGTGGTGACGCGCGACCAGATGGAGGCCCAGGGCGTGCAGACGCTGCGCCAGGTCACGGCCTACACCGCAGGCGCGGTCTCCAACTACTTCGACAGCCGCGTGGACAGCTTCAGCGCGCGCGGCGCCAATGTGTCCCAGTACCAGGACGGCCTGCTGCGCACCTACGGCACCTACAACAGCAGCCGGCCCGACCCGTACACGCTGGAGCGCGTGGAATTTTTGCGCGGCCCGACCTCGGTGCTCTATGGCCAGGGCAGCGTGGGCGGCGTATTGAATCTCACCAGCAAGCGGCCCCAGGCCGAGACTGCACGCGAAGTGCAGGTGCAGGTGGGCAGCCATGCGCGCAAGCAGATCGCCGCCGACCTGACCGGCGCGCTCGATGCCAATGGCCAATGGCTGTACCGCCTGGTGGCCGTGGGCCGCGACAGCGGCACCCAGGTCGACCACGTGGCCGATGAGCGCGTAGTGCTGGCCCCCTCGCTGACCTGGCGCCCCAGCCCGAACACCTCGCTCACGCTGCAGGGCCTGTACCAGAAGGACAAGAGCGGATCGCTGATCGGCTTTTTCCCCTGGCAGGGCACGCAGTTGCCCAGCCCCTATGGCCAGATCCCGCGCTCGGCCTTCATCAGCGAGCCGGGCTGGGACGCCTTCAACACCGAGAACAGCTCCTGGGGCTACCTGTTCAGCCACCGCCTGAACGATGCCTGGACGGTGCGCCAGAACCTGCGCCGCACCGTGACCGAGGTGGACTACCGCACCATCTACACCAGCTTCGCCGCCAATGCCGCCACGGGCCGCCCAGCGCGCCCGGTGTTCAACAGCGACAACCGCAGCGTGGTGCGCGATGCCTCCTGGAACCTCAACACCGGCCGCATGCTGCTCATCGACACCCAGCTCGAGGGCAAGCTCAATGCGGGCGCCACGCAACACACGCTGCTGGCAGGCCTGGACGTGCAGCGCAACCACTCGGGCCAGTCGGCCTGGCGTGCGCTGGCCCCGTCCATCGACGTGTACAACCCCGTCTACGGCAATTTCACAGCCCCCAATGCATCGGCCCTGGTGCGCCAGCCCGGCGTGGCGCAGCGCCAGCTCGGCTTCTATGCCCAGGACCAGATCACCTGGGGACGATGGACGGCCACGCTGGGCCTGCGCCACGACAGCGCCAAGACCGACACCGAAGGCCGCCCCGTGGCCGCCGTGGACGACAAGGCCTGGACCAAGCGCGCCGGCGCCACCTACCAGATGGATGGTGGCTGGGCCCCGTACGTGGGTTACTCCGAGTCCTTCCAGCCGCTGGGCGGCGTGGACGTGTACGGAACACCCTACAAGCCCACGCGCGGCAAGCAGTGGGAGGCCGGCGTGAAGTGGCAGCCACCAGGCCAGGGCATCTCGGCCTTTGTCGCTGCCTACCAGCTGCGCGAGACCAACCGCAAGACCAATGACCCGGCAGACCCGCTCAACAGCCTGCAGATCGGCGAGGTCAAGGTCACCGGGCTGGAGGCCGAGATCACCGCCAGCCTGGCCAGCCACTGGGACGCCACCCTGGCCTACGGCTACACCGATGCCAAGATTTCTCGCAGCAACGCTGGCGACCAGGGCCTGCCCGTGGCCAGCGTGCCCAAGCACACGGCATCGGCCTGGCTGTCGCACCGCTTTGCCTCCGAAGGGCGCGGCGGCTGGACCGTCGGCGCCGGCGTGCGCTACACCGGCTCGCAGTGGAGCGGCACGTCTGCCATCACCACCCCTTCGGCCACGCTGGCAGATGCCCTGCTGGCCTACGACGCGGGCGACTGGCGCCTGGCCTTCAACGTGACCAACCTGGCCGACAAGGTGCACATCACTCAGTGCCTGGCGCGGGGCGACTGCTTCTATGGGCAGGGGCGCACCTACGCACTGACCTCGACCTACCGGTTCTGAGAGACTGAGAATCTTTCGTCCACGCCCGCCTTGCACGCCAAAACACCCCGGATCGTCGTTGCAAATGCTCGCCATAGCCCGAGCTATGGCTGTGCTTTACGCCTAGATCCGAGGCGTTGTGGCGCGCACTTCGGACACGGCCAAAAAATTCCCAGCCTCTGAGGCACCGGTCCAGCCGCTGCTGCTGCGGCGGCGGCGTGCAAAGCAAAGCTTTCAGCCGCCGCAGGGAACCGCTAGCATGGTTGTCCGAGGAGGATGTCCACGCGTTTCCCAGGGGAGGTGTCGATGAGTCTGCGCATGCCAGCCGCCCCGCACAGGGGCCGGATCCCGGGCGCCCATGCAGGGTAGCTACGACCTGGTGCTGGTGCTGCTGTCGGTCGCGACGGCGGTGGTGGCATCGTTCGTGGCGCTGGACATGGCCTCGCGGGTGGCAGCAGCCATCGGCAATGCGCGCCGCGCACTGCTGTGGCTCGGGTGCGGCGCCCTGGCCATGGGAACCGGCATCTGGTCCATGCATTTCGTGGGCATGCTGGCCTTTTCGCTGCCGGTGCCACTGGCCTACGACGCCGGCACCACGCTGGCATCCTGGCTGGTCGCCGTGCTGTCCTCGGCATTGGCCCTGCACACGGTCAGCCGGCGGCACCTGGGCTGGCAACGCCTGCTGGTTGCGGGCACGCTCATGGGCCTGGGTATCGCCGCCATGCACTACCTGGGCATGGAAGCGATGCAGATGCGCCCGCGCATCGCCTACGACCCCTGGCTGTTTGGCCTCTCGGTGCTCGTCGCCATCGCGGCCTCGAGCGCAGCGCTGCTGATCTGCTTTCGCCTGCGCCACGAAACCGTGCTGACGGGCTTTCGCAAGAAAACTGCCAGCGCACTGGTCATGGGGGCCGCCATCGCCGGCATGCACTACACGGGCATGGCGGCCGCCAACTTCGCCCCCGGCAGCGTCTGCGGTGCAGGGCCGGCCGGCATCGGTGGCAGTTGGCTGGGCTTCATCATCAGCGGGCTGGTGGCGCTGTTCCTGGTCACCACGCTGCTGATTTCTGTCTATGGCGCCATGCCACCGACCATCCGCTCGCGCCTGGTGTTCCTGGTGGTGGCGGCCAGCCTGCCCGTGTCCCTGATGGCCGTGGTGGTCATGGTCTACGACTACCAGCGCCTGCGCGAGCAGCAGGCCAGGGCGCTGGTGGTCACGGCCCGCGCCATCATTGCCACCGTGGACAAGGACCTCGCCGGTGTCGAGTCGGGCCTCAGGGTGCTGTCCACGTCCCGGTCGCTGCTGGACGGCAACCTGCCCGCCTTCCAGCTGCAGGCCGAGGATGCGCTGGGCCACCTGCACGTGGCGGCCCTCGTGCTGGAGGACGGCCATGGCAGCGTGCTGATGGACACCCGTCTGCCGCCAGGCACCCACTCCACCACCCCATCGCACGGCCCCCGCCCAGCCTCATCCTCCTTCTCGCAAGCGGCCTTTCTGCAAACCCGTTTCGAGAAGGAGACTGCCGTCACGATCGCAGTGCCCGTGGCGCCCGGAAACGCCGGCAAGGCCCCTGCTTCGGACCAGTGGCTGAGGGCCAGCCTGTGGCCCGAACGGCTGACCCAGTTGCTGAACAACCAGCACCTGGCCAGGGACTGGATCGTCTCCATCCACGACGCCGAGGGGAGCATCGTCGCGCGCAGCCACGAGATGCGGCGGTTTGTCGGGGCCAAGGGCGCCCCGCGGCTGCTGGAGCGGCTGGCCCAGGTGGATGAGGACTCGGTGGATGCCGTGACCCTGGAAGGCATTCCCGTGCTCTCGGCTTTCAGCCGCTCACCCGCCACGGGCTGGGCGGTCTCCATCGGCATTCCAAGCAACAGCCTCAGCACCCCGCTGCTGAGCACGGTCGCGTGGCTGATCGCAGGCCTGGTGCTGATGCTGACCGCCAGCCTGCTCCTGGCCTGGCGCATCGGCGGCAGCATCGCCAATGCCGTGCAGGCCTTGACCGGGCCGGCATTGGCCCTGGGTTCGGGCGCCCCCATCGTGGTGCCGCCCCTGGGCCTGACGGAGGCCGACAAGGTTGGCCAGGCACTGCGCCAGGCCGCTCACCTGCTGGACACGGCGAAGCACGAGGCCCACCATGACATGCTGACCGGCCTGGCCAACCGGTCGCTGTTCCGGCAGATCGTGCAGCAGCAACTGGCGCAGGCCCACCGCAACGGCGGCAACGTCTCCATCCTGTTCGTCGATCTCGATGGCTTCAAGGCCATCAACGACGCCCACGGCCACGCGGTCGGCGACGCCCTGTTGCAGCAGGCCGCCCAGCGCCTGTTGCTGGAGGTGCGGGGCGGCGACCTGGTTGCACGGCTGGGGGGCGACGAATTCGCCGTGGCACTGGTGCAGCCGGGCTTGCGGGGCACGGCCAAGGTGGCTGGCAAGCTGGTGGAAAGCCTGGCATCCCCGTTCCTGATCGAGGGCCTGGTGCTGCAGATTTCCGCGAGCATCGGCGGTGCCAGCTACGGCCCGCATGCCACCACCGGCCTGGCCAGTTGCGAGGCCCTGCTGCAGCAGGCCGACAACGCCATGTACCGGGCCAAGGAGGCGGGGAAACGGCGCTTCGTCATGGCCGAGCCCCTGCGCTCCAGGTAAGGCCGGCGCGGCCCGGGCAAGCGTTTGCAGGCAACCTCGCCCGGGACTACCGCGCCAGCACGGCCACCTGCACCTCCGTCCGGGTCTGGAAACCCAGGCTTTCATAGAGCGCGATGGCCGCGTGGTTGGTGGTCCAGGCATGCAGGAACGCCTGTTCGCCACGCTGCTGGATGGCGTGCGCCACCACCGACGACAGCTGGCGCGCGAGGCCGCGCCCCCGGAAGTCGGGATGGGTGCAGACCCCGCTGACTTCCGTGGCGCCCGCAAAATGCATGCGCTCGCCAGCCATCGCGGCCAGCCGCCCCCCGATCCTCACGCCGACGAAGCGACCCATGGTGTGCGTGCGCGGCAGAAAGGGGCCGGGCTCGGTCAGTTGCGCGAGCGCCAGCATCTCGGGCGCATCCGCATCGCCCAGTGCCAGCACGGCCTCTTCTCCCCGCTCGGGCGTGACGGGCTGCATGGCCAGCATCTGCACGCCCTGGGCACTGCGCACGATCTGCAGGCCCGGCGGTACCTGCACGGGTGGAACCTGCGCCAAGTAGACGGATTCTCCCGCCCCCACCAAGTCCGCCAGCGCCGCAAGGCTGGCGCTGTCGTCATCGCGCGCGGACGCGAACAGGTTCACGTCGCGCCGGTAGCGCCTGGCGAGGTCCCTGCCTTCGGCGAGCTGCGGCGCATGCAGCAGAGAGGCCCACACAGGGCGGTCGAGTGGGCTGTTCATCGGGATGCCTTTCCTTGGAATCGCGCGGGCTGTGCCGCGATGGATACTGCGGCACGCTGCAGCAGCGAGGTATGTTCCAGGCCCGCCTCCAGCGCGGCCAGTTGTTCCAGCAGCGGGCCTTCGAGCGGCGCGCAGATCTGGGCCACCGAGGCCTCGATCACCGGCCAGACCTCGCGCCGGGCACGCTCGACCAACACATGCCCGGCCTCGCTGAGTTGCACCTTGCGGATGCGCCGGTCGTCCTCCTGCGAACGGGACTCCACCAGCCCGCTGGCCTCCAGCCCGCGCAGCGAGCGGGTGACCACCGGCTGGCTGACCCCGACCGCCGCACTCAGCTCCCCCACCCCCAGCGGGCCATGCCGGTCCAGCGCTGCGAGCAGCGGGAAATGGGCCGCGGGCATGTCGATGCCATGCCGGGCCATGAGCGCCTGGGTCTGCGCCTGCAGCGACTCGCCGATGCGCCGAAAGCGGGTGCCGAGCGTGAGGAATCCGAGTTCCTTGACAGTGTCGTGGACCATGGTATTAATCTTTAGATATATATCATGATATTTATTTGCCGAACCGGTGTCAAGCTTCGTGCAATCCGGCTGGTAGGCAGGCAACCGGGCCTTCGCCCAGCTGCCAACGCGCATGGCGGTCCCCATCCGCCCGGTCCGCACGGCTTGTGCAGTCCGGGGAACGAGGGAACAGGCTCAGACGTTCATGATCGAGACCAGGCGCGTGTTCAGGTGCGCCTCGACGGCTTCGGAGCCGCCTTCGGAGCCATAGCCCGAATCCTTCAAGCCGCCGAAGGGCAGCTCGGCCGCTGGCGCGGCGGCCTGGTTGATCCACAGCATGCCCACTTCCAGGCGCTGGGACAGCAGGTGCGCGTTCTTGAGCGAGCGCGTGAAGGCATAGCCGGCCAGGCCGAAAGGCAGGCGGTTGGCTTCGGCAATGGCGTCCTCGATCTTCTCGAAGCCGCGCACGGCGGCCACGGGGCCGAAGGGCTCTTCGTTGAAGATGCGGGCCGACAGCGGCACGTTGTCGAGCACGGTGGGCTGGAAGAAATTGCCTTCGCTGCCGATGCGCTCGCCGCCGGCGGACAGTTGGGCGCCCTGCTGCACGGCGTCGGCCAGCAGGTCGGCCATGGCGGTGATGCGGCGCGGGTTGGCCAGCGGGCCCATCTGCGTGCCCTGGACCATGCCGTCGCCGACCTTCAGGCCCTGGGCGTGGCTGGTGAGCGCGGCCACGAACTCGGCGCGGATGCTTTCATGCACCAGAAAGCGCGTGGGCGAGATGCAGACCTGGCCCGCATTGCGGAACTTGGCGCCACCGGCAGCCTTGATGGCCAGGGCCACGTCGGCGTCCTCGGCCACGATCACGGGGGCGTGGCCACCGAGCTCCATGGTCACGCGCTTCATGTGCTTGCCGGCCAGGGCCGCGAGCTGCTTGCCCACCGGCGTGGAGCCGGTGAACGTGACCTTGCGGATGATGGGGTGCGGAATCAGGTAGTTGGAGATCTCGGCCGGGTCGCCATAGACCAGGCCCACGGTGCCGGCGGGCACGCCGGCATCGGCGAAGGCACGGATCAGTTCGGCCGGGCTGGCCGGGGTTTCTTCAGGCGCCTTGACGAGGATGGAGCAGCCGGCCGACAGCGCGGCTGCGAGCTTGCGCACCACCTGGTTGATCGGGAAGTTCCAGGGCGTGAACGCCGCCACGGGGCCCACAGGGTCCTTGATGACCAGTTGCTGGGCCTTGAGGTTGCGCGAGGGCACGATGCGGCCGTAGACGCGCATGGATTCGTCGGCGAACCATTCGATGATGTCGGCAGACGCCATGGTCTCGACCTTGGCTTCGGCCAGGGGCTTGCCCTGCTCCTGCACCATGATGGCGGCGATCGCGTCCACGCGCTCGCGCATCAGGACGGCGGCGCGGCGCATGGTCTTGGCGCGGTCCGCTGCGGGGATGTCGCGCCAGGCCTCGAAGCCCTTCTGGGCGGCTTCGAGCGCGCGGTCCAGATCGGCCTTGCCGGCATGGGCCACACGGCCGATTTCCTTGCCGGTGGCGGGGTTGTGCACGGCGATGGTCTTGCCGTCGGCGGCGTCCTGCCACTGGCCAGCGATGAAAAGGCGTGTATCGGGATAACTCATGCGGATGCTCCTGCGTGCAAGGGAAGTGAGGGGGACGGCCGCAAAACCAACCCATCGGTCGAGCGGCGACACCCGGCACTATAGGCCCCTTGCAGCAGGCCGGGGCGGGCACCCCGGAAAGCCCCTGTCAAGCCCGCCCGCGACAACGACCGCTCAACGGGCGGGTGCCTGCGCCAGGGCTGCGCCCTTGCCATCGCCCCAGCCGCCTCCCAGCGCGCGGATCAGGCCCACGGTGGCCGTGTACTGCGCGGTGCGCACCTGCAGGGCCTGGCGGCGGTTGCGCAGCTCGCTGCGGCGCGCGTCCAGCAGTTCGAGCTGGCTCACCAGGCCGTTGCGGTAGCGCGAGTCCGACAGCTGCGTGGCGCGCACGGCCGATTGCACGGCACGGCTTTGCGCCTCGGACTGGCCGGCCAGCAGGCGCAGTGCGCTCAGCTGGTCCTCCACCTCGCGAAAGGCCACCAGCACCTGGCCACGGTGGGCAGCCATGGCCGCCTCCAGCCGGGCGCGGGCGCCCTCTTCCTGCGCCTTGCGCTGGCCACCGTCGAAAATCGGCAGCGACAACAGCGCACCGATGCCCCAGGAGCGGGCCGACCACTTGAACAGGTCACCGAGCTCGGGCGAGGCCTGCCCGGCATTGCCGGTGAGCGTGATGGCCGGGAACCAGGCCGCCTCGGCCACGCCCACGCGTGCCTGCGCCGCCAGCACCGAGGCCTGGGCGGCCGACACGTCGGGCCGGCGCGCCAGCACCGTGCCGGGCACGCCGGCCGGGATCACGGGCAGGGCCGCATCGCTGCCCGCCGGGGCCACGGCAAAGCCGGTGGCCACGTCCCCCACCAGCACCGCCAGGGCGTTGGACAGCAGCGCCTGCTGGCGCTCCAGGGCCAAGGCCTCGGACTCGGTGGCCGCGACCTCGGTCTGCACGCGCGCCACGTCGAGCTCGGCCACGTCGCCGGCCTGAAAGCGCCGCTGCGTCAGGCGCAGCGTGTCGCGGTAGGCCGACAGGCTGCCCTGCAGCAGCAGTTGCTCGGCCTGCACCGAGCGCAGTTGCAGGTAGGTCTGCGCCACGTCGGCCTGCACCATGAGGCGCGTGCTCTGCAGCAGCGCATCGCGGGACTGGGCATCCAGGCGCGCCGCATCGCTGGCCTTGGACAGGCGCCCGAACAGGTCGAGCTCGTACGAGACGTTGAGGCCGGCCGTAGTCAGCGTGGACGCCTGCGTGCTGCCCGTGGTGCCCGCACCGGCCTGGCGGCTGGCGCCGGCCGAGGCACCCACCTGGGGAGCCCGGGCCGCATCGGCCGAGCGCAACAGCGAGCGCGCCTCGGCCAGGCGGGCCGCGGCCTCCTGGATGCTGGTGTTGCCGCTGGCTGCGCGCTCGACCAGGCTGCTGAGCACCGGGTCCTGGAAGCCCAGCCACCACTCACCGCGCGGCTGCGCCTCGGCAGGGGCGGCGGTGGTCCAGGCCGGCGCGCCATCGGCCACGCTGAAGCTGGCGGGCACGGCCACACCGGCATGCTCGGGCTGCGGCGCGATGGGTGTGCCCATGCAGCCAGCGAGCACCAGGGCCGCGACCAGCGGCGCCAGGCGCGCGGCGCGCCGCACGGTCAGGGAAGGGTCGGAAAAAATCGTAGTCGCATTCATTGCAAAGGCTCCTTTGCGCTCATTCGTCATGGCCGCGCGGTGCAGCCAATATGGGGTGGGCCACGGCGCCGGGGCCGGAGGCATCCGTCAGCGGCGCGACATGGCTGCCGTGCTGCTGCAGGGGGCGGTTGCCCGCCAGGCGGCGCAGCACCACGTAGAACACGGGCGTGAGGAACAGGCCGAAGGCCGTCACGCCGATCATCCCGGCGAACACCGCCACGCCCATGGCGCTGCGCATCTCGGCGCCGGCACCGGTGGACAGCACCAGGGGCAGCACGCCCATCACGAAGGCCAGCGAGGTCATCAGGATGGGGCGCAGCCGCAGGCGGCTGGCCTCGATGGCGGCCTGCACGGGCGTGCGCCCGGCAAACTCCAGCTCGCGGGCGAACTCCACGATCAGGATCGCGTTCTTCGCCGATAGCCCCACCAGCACGATGAGCCCGATCTGGGTGAACACGTTGTTGTCGCCCTTGCTGAGCCACACACCGGTCATCGCGGCCAGCAGGCCCATGGGCACGATCAGGATGATGGCGATCGGCAGGGTCAGGCTTTCGTACTGCGCGGCCAGCACCAGAAACACCAGCAGGATGGCGATGGGGAACACCAGCATGGCGGAATTGCCGGCTAGGATTTCCTGGTAGGTCAGCTCGGTCCACTCGAAGCCGATGCCCTTGGGCAGCGTTTCGGCGGCAATGCGCTCGATGGCATCCTGCGCCTGGCCCGACGAGAAGCCGGGACCGGGCTGGCCATTCACGTCGGCGGCCAGGAAGCCGTTGTAGCGCATGGCACGCTCGGGGCCGAAGCTCGGCTCGAGCTTCATCAGCGCCGACAGCGGAACCATCTCGCCGGTGGTGGAACGCACCTTGAGCAGGCCCACGTCGTCGCTGCGGGCACGGAAGGCCGCATCGGCCTGAACGCGCACGCTGTAGGTGCGGCCGAACTGGTTGAAGTCGTTGGCGTACAGGCTGCCCAGGTAGATCTGCAGCGTCTCGAAGATATCCGTCACCGGCACACCCAGCTGGCGCGCCTTGGTGCGGTCGATGTTCGCGTACAGCTGCGGCACGTTGACCTGCCAGCTCGTGAACAGGCCGGCCAGCTCGGGGGTCTGGTAGGCCTTGGCCATGAAGGCCTTGACGGCGCCGTCCATGGCTTCGTAGCCCAGCGATGCACGGTCTTCGATCTGCAGCTTGAAGCCGCCCGTGGTGCCCAGGCCCGCCACCGGTGGCGGCGGGAACATGGCGATGAAGGCCTCCTGGATGGCTCCGAACGACTGGTTCAGTTGGCCCGCCACGGCGCCGCCGCTCTGGTCGGCACGCTTGCGCTCGGCAAAGGGCTTGAGCGTGGCGAAGACGATGCCGGAGTTGGAGCTGTTGGTGAAGCCATTGATCGACAGGCCGGGGAAGGCGATGGCGTCTTCCACGTTGGGGTTCTTCTTCATGATGTCGCCCATGCGGCGGATCACGTCCTCGGTGCGGTCCAGCGTGGCGCCGTCGGGCAACTGGGCAAAGCCGATCAGGTACTGCTTGTCCTGGCCGGGCACGAAGCCGCTCGGGACCAGCTTGAACAGGCCGAAGGTCGCACCCACCAGCACCAGGTAGATCACCAGCATCAGCGCCTTGCGGCCGATGACGCGCTTGACGCCGCCGCTGTAGGCCTCGGAGCCGCGGTGGAACACGCGGTTGAAGCCGCGGAACACGCCGCCCAGCACCTTGTCCATGCCGCGCGTGAGTGCGTCCTTGGGCTCGTTGTGGCCCTTGAGCAGCAGCGCGCTGAGCGCGGGCGACAGGGTCAGCGAGTTGATTGCCGAGATCACCGTGGAGATGGCAATGGTGACCGCGAACTGGCGGTAGAACTGGCCCGTGAGGCCGCTGATGAAGGCCAGCGGCACGAACACCGCCACCAGCACCAGCGCGATGGCGATGATGGGACCGGAGACTTCGCGCATGGCACGGTAGGTCGCCTCGCGCGGGGTCAGGCCGGCCTCGATGTTGCGCTCCACGTTCTCCACCACCACGATGGCGTCGTCCACCACGATGCCGATGGCCAGCACCAGGCCGAACAGGCTCAGCGCGTTGATCGAAAAGCCCAGCAGGTGCAGCACGGCAAACGTGCCCACCACCGACACCGGCACGGCCAGCAGCGGGATGATGGAGGCGCGCCAGGTCTGCAGGAACAGGATCACCACCACCACCACCAGCGCAATGGCTTCGAGCAGGGTCTGGATCACGGACTTGATCGATGCGCGCACGAACTGCGTCGGGTCGTAGGCGATGCGGAACTCCACGCCCTCGGGCATGTTCTTCTGCAACTCGTCCATGGTCTTGCGCACGTTGGCGGAGATGTCCAGGGCATTGGAGCCCGGCGCCTGGAACACGCCCATGCCGACGGCAGGGTCGTTGTTGAGCAGCGAGCGCAGCGAATAGTCGGCCGCGCCCAGCTCCAGGCGGGCGATGTCACGCAGGCGCGTCACCGCGCCGTCGGCGCCGGTCTTGACGATGATGTCGCCGAAGTCGTCTTCGGTCTGCAGGCGGCCCTGGGCGTTGATGGACAGTTGCAGGTCCACGCCCGGCAGGCCGGGCGATGCGCCGACCACGCCGGCAGCGGCCTGCACGTTCTGGCCACGGATGGAAGCCACCACGTCGCTGGCCGAGAGGCCGCGCTGCGCGACCTTCTGCGGGTCGAGCCAGACGCGCATGGAGTAGTCGCCACCGCCGAAGATCTGCACCTGGCCCACGCCCTGGATGCGCGCGAGGCGGTCCTTGACGTTGAGCACGGCGTAGTTGCGCAGGTAGTCGATGTCATAGCGGCCGTTGGGCGAGACCATGTGCACCACCATGGTCAGGTCGGGCGCGCTCTTGACCGTGGTGACACCCAGGCGGCGCACTTCCTCGGGCAGGCGCGGCTCGGCCTGCGAGACGCGGTTCTGCACCAGCTGCTGGGCCTTGTCGGGGTCGGTGCCCAGGGCGAAGGTCACGGTCAGCGTCATCACGCCGTCGGTCGTGGCCTGGCTGCCCATGTACAGCATGCCTTCCACACCGTTGATGGATTCCTCCAGCGGCGTGGCCACGGTTTCAGCGATGACCTTGGGGTTGGCGCCGGGGTACTGGGCGCGCACCACCACCGAGGGGGGAGCCACTTCGGGGTATTCGGAGATCGGCAGGCTGCGCAGCGCGATCAGCCCCCCGAGGAAGATGAGCACCGACAGCACCCCGGCGAAGATGGGGCGGTCGATGAAGAAGCGGGATAGATTCATGGCAGGTCTTTCAGCATGGCGTGGTGTTCACGTGTGCGCTGGTGTGTCTTCTTCATGCGGCGGGCGACTTGGCGGCGCGGGCTTCCTTGCGGTCTGCAGGGATCTCGGCCTTGGCGGTCATGGGGACGGATTGCGGGGCGACGACGGCGCCGGGGCGCACGCGCTGCAGGCCGTTGACGATGATGGTCTCGCCGGCCTTCAGGCCCGAGGTGACCACGCGCAGACCCTCGACGGGTGCGCCCAGCGTGATTTCGCGGTACTCGGCCTTGTTGCCCTCGCCCACCACCAGCACGAACTTCTTGCTCTGGTCGGTGCCCACGGCGCGCTCGTTGATCAGGATGGCCTGCGAGCTGCGCGACTGGCCCATGCGGATGCGGGCGAACTGGCCGGGGATGAGTTCACCGTCGGCGTTGTCGAACACGGCGCGCACGCGCACCGTGCCGCTCTTGGCATCGACCTGGTTGTCGATGAGCTGCAGCTTGCCCACGTGCGGCGTGCCGCCCGAGGTGCCGGTGCCCATCTGCACGGGGATGCGTTCGATCAGGGTGCGCGCGCTGCTGCCGGACTTGAGGTCCTGCAAGGCCTTCACCACGATCTGCTCGTCGGAGTCGAAGCTCGCGTAGATCGGGCTCACCGAGACCAGCGTGGTCAGCACCGGCGCGCCGGCGCCCGAGGCCACCAGGTTGCCCACGGTGACTTCGATGCGGCCCACGCGGCCCGCTACGGGGGCCCGCACCTGGGTGTAGCCGAGGTTCAGGCGCGCGGCCTGCAGAGCCGCCTGGGCGGCACGCAGGTTGGCATCGGCCTCGCGCTGGGCGTTCTGGCGTTCGTCGTGCTCACGCTGGGCGATGGCGCTTTCCTGCAGCAGGCGCGTGGCGCGCTCCATTTCGCTGCGGGTGTAGGAGACGCGGGCCTGCGCTGCGGCGACCTGGGCGTCGGCACGGTCCACCTCGGCGGCATAGGGGGCCGGGTCGACGGTGATCAGCAGGTCGCCCTGCTTGACCAGCGAGCCTTCACGGAAGTGCACGGCCTGCACTGCGCCCGAGACGCGCGGGCGGATGTCCACGCGCTGCACGGCTTCGAGCCGGCCCGAGAACTCGTCCCACAGGGCGATGTCCTGCTGCAGCACGGCGGCCACCGACACGGGCACGGCCTGGGGCTGCGCTGCGCCGTCAGTCGCCTGGGCGGAAGGAGACTGGAACACCAGCACGGACGAAGCCACCACGGCGGTGACAGCGGTGGCCAGCGTGGCCAGGCCCAGGGGGCGCTTCGGGAAGGGAAGATGGAAGTTCATGGTGACTTTCAGTGGCGGGGCAGTTCTCGTGGAACACGCCCCGTTGCGGTTTTCAAGATCGGGTGGAATGGATGCGGAGGAAGTCTGGGCACTGACACCGTGGCAAGGTCAACACCGGCTACACAAGACGGCAACTGGCGTGTCGGCAGTGGCAGTGCTCCCGGGTGCAGCCGCCTGCAGGTGGATGGTGTTCATGGGCAATTCCTCCGTGTCGTTGATATGGGCAAAACAGATCGTCAAAAAGCGCGGGCAACAGCCGGCCCGTACCGCTCGCAGACGGCACTTGCACCAGCTCTTGGCCAGTCACAGGCAAAGCCTCTCCCCGCCGGCACCAATGGCCGGAAATTACGGGGTGAGCCTTGCTCGGTTGTTGTGGGTGGCGGGAGTATCGAACCTCAACTTAAGTTGAGGTCAACCACATCCTACAAACCCTGGGGTCTCAGGTGGGGGCCGGACATCGGGTGTCCTCGAAAAACTGCCGGATCTGCACCAGCGCGCCTTCGGCGCAGGGGCATTCGCGCAGCCCCGACTCCAGGGCTTCGGGCATCTCACCGGCTTTGGGAAACACATGGCGCCGCACCAGCAGGCCGGCGGACTCCAGGCGCGCGGCATAAGCTAGCGCCTCGTCGTGCATGGGGTCGGTGTCGCCCACCATCACCAGCGTGGACGGCAGGCCGGCCAGGCGGTGCGCAGTGGCAGGCACAGCATAGGGGTGCTCGGCATCGCGCGGGCAGCGCAAGAAGTTGCGCCAGCCCTCGGTCCACTTGCAGCCGGTGGCATCGCCCGTGGCTTCGCGCACCGACGCGGTGCCGACACAGGGGTCGAGCATGGGCGACAGCAAAATCTGCCCGGCCAGCGGCGGGTGCGACTGGTCGCGCGCCATCACCGAGACGGCTGCGGCCAGGTTGCCACCGGCCTCTTCGCCGGCCAGGTAGATCTGCGCGCCCTGGCCGCCGAGCTTGACGCGGTTGCGAAACGCCCACTGCAGCACACCGTAGCCGGTGTTCACGGGCTGGGGGAAGGGTGTGAGCGGGTAGGCCACCGACACCACCACGGCACCGGCGCGTTCGAGCAGGTCGGCCACGGTACATCCGGTATCCAGGTCACCCGTGGTGAACGCGCCCCCGTGGAAGTGAACCACCAGCGGCGAAGGCTTGCCGGGCTGCTTGCGGCCGTAGACGCGCACCGCCACCTCTTCGCCCTTGGCCACCTCAATGGTGGCATCGCTGCGCTGGGGGGCTCCCACTGCGGCGCCAGGGGCCTTGGAGGAGGCTCCGGCACGGGTGGGCGACGATGTGGGAGACGAGCGATCGGGCTGCATGGCATGGACCCATTGGATTGACGATGGATGAAATGTAGTACCTTGCCGCTTTCGGATAAACAGGCCAAACACCACTGCACTGTTTCCAAAAGCTCAACAATCGAGCGCAGGCCGCGTGTGAGAATTGCCCTGCACCCACTGGTGGGTGCAAGTACAAAGTACAAGGAGAGCCCATGGACCAGATACAGGCCATGCGCATATTCGTGCGGGTGGTGGAGGCCGGCACGTTCACCAGGGCGGCGGATTCGCTTTCGCTGCCCAAGGCCACGGTCACCAAGCATGTGCAGGCACTGGAAGAGCGCCTGCGCGTGAAGCTGCTCAACCGCACCACGCGCCGCGTCACCGTGACCGCCGACGGCGCTGCCTACTACGAGCGCACCATTCGCCTGCTCACCGACCTCGATGACATCGAGGCGAGCATGACCAACGCCCGCTCGAACCCGCGCGGGCGCCTGCGCATCGACGTGGGCACATCGATGGCACAGCTGCTCATCCTGCCGAACCTGGCCGAGTTCCATGCGCGCTACCCCGACATCCAGGTGGACCTGGGTGTCAGCGACCGCATGGTGGACCTGATCAGCGACAACGTGGACTGCGTGATCCGCGGGGGCGAGCTGACCGACCAGTCGCTGGTGGCGCGGCGCATTGGCAACCTGGAATTCATCACCGTGGCCTCGCCCGAGTACCTGGAGCGCCACGGCACGCCCACGCACCCGCTGGAGATCGAGGAAAAGCATTCCATCGTGGTCTATTTCTCGCCCCAGAGCGGGCGCCACTACCCGCTGGAGTTCCGCAAGGGCGAGGAGTCCGTGGACATCACCGGCCCCTACCAGGTCAGCGTGAACGAGACCAATGCCTATGTGACGGCGGTGGTGTCGGGCCTGGGCATCGGGCAGATCACCAGCTTCCAGGCCACGCGCCACTTCGAGAACGGCACGCTGGTGCGCCTGCTGCCCGAATGGACGCAGGCGCTCCTGCCGATCTACGTGGTCTACCCGCCCAACCGCCACCTGAGCGCCAAGGTGCGTGCCTTCGTGGACTGGACGGCCGAATTGGTGCAACGCAACTCGCACCTGCAGCGCACGACCTGACTCCCCGGAGCCGCTGCGCGCCATCCCCCAAGGTATGCTTGGGACATGAGCGACGCCCCCGACACCCCGACGCCCGAACCAGGGACCCCGCCAGAAGCCACGCCCGACAAACCCGCCCAGCCGCGCAACCCGCTGCACGGCGTGACGCTGGAGGCCATGGTGACGGCCCTGGTCGATTACTTCGGCTGGGACGAACTGGGGCAGCGCATCCCTGTGCGCTGCTTCCAGAGCGACCCCAGCGTGGCCTCGAGCCTCAAGTTCCTGCGCAAGACACCCTGGGCGCGCGAAAAGGTCGAAAGCCTGTACCTCTACATGCTGCGCGACTACCGGCGCAATACCAAGGAATAAGGTCAGGCCAGCTCTGCCACCGGCAGATAGCGTTCGATATGGCCCATGGCGCGGGCCACGTACTCTTCCTTCTCGCCCACCGGGGCGAAGTAATGCAGGGCGGCCGCCGCCTCGTCCACGCCCGCCAGACGGGCGATCACCCAGCCGGCCAGGTACGACGATGCCAGGCAGCCCCCCGCCGTGGCGACGTTGCCATGGGCAAACAGCGGCTGGTCGAGCACGGTAACGCCCGCCGCCTGCACCCAGGGTTTGGTGGTCAGGTCGGTGCAGGCGGGCACGCCATCGAGCAGCCCGAGTTTTGCCAGCACCAGCGCGCCCGAACACTGGGCGCCCAGCAGTTGGCGGCTGGGGTCGAACTGCATCTCGCCCATCAGCGCCGCGTCTTCCACCACCTCGCGGGTTTGGATGCCGCTGCCCACCAGCACCGCATCGGCGCCCTGCGCCCAGGCCAGCGAGGCATGGTGCGGTTCGACCACGATGCCGTTCATGGAGCGAACGCGCGGTGTGGGGCAGACCAGCGCCACCTCCCAGCCCGGGCGCTTGACCCGGTTGAGGATGCCCAGGGCGATCAGGGAGTCGAGTTCATTGAAGCCGTCGAAGGCGAGCAGGGCGATGCGCATGGTGGGGTTCCGTTGGAAGGGGATGGAGCCGCCATCGTAGGCAAAGCACTTAGTACAATCAAAGAATTGTCATAGATACATTGAGATTACCATGGGTGTGGTTCGGTACAAGCAGGTGGTCGATGCACTCGCGGCCGACATCCGCGCCGGCCGGCTGCGGCCTGCCACCCGGCTGCCCACGCACCGCGAACTGGCAGCGAAGCACGGCCTGGCGCTGGCCACAGCCAGCCGGGTGTACGCGGAGCTGGAGGCCATCGGCCTGGTGGTGGGCGAAACCGGGCGCGGCACCTTCGTGCGCGACCCCTCGTACCTGCGGCCGGGTGCAGACCTCACCGCGCCACAGGCCAGCGCCATCGACCTGTCGTTCAACAACCCCAGCGTGCCCGGGCAGACCGAGCAGTTGCGCGAGGCCCTGCGCCAGCTCGCGGCCTCGGGCGACCTGGAGTCGATGCTGCATTACCAGCCTTATGGCGGGCGTCTGCACGAGCGTGCCATCGTGGCGCGGCACCTGGAGTCGAGGCTGCTCAAGGTCAGCGGCGAGCAGGTGCTCATCGTCAACGGCGCGCAGCACGGCATGGCCATTGCGGCGCTGGGCCTGCTCAACCCCGGCGACATCGTCGCCGTGGACGCACTCACCTACCCCGGCTTTCGCGTGCTGGCCGAGCGCCTGCGGCTGGACCTGGCGCCGGTCCCCATCGGCCCGGAGGGCACCGACCTGGATGCCCTGCAGCGCCTGTGCCACGCACGGCCCGTGCGCGCCATCTACACCATGCCCACCTTGCACAACCCGCTGGGCTGCGTGATGCCGGCGCGCGCACGCGGACGGCTTGCCATGATTGCGCGCCAGCACGACCTGCTGGTGATCGAGGACGCCCCCTACGCCTACCTGGCAGGCGACGCCCTGGTGCCCATCGCCGCGCTCGCGCCGGAGCGCACGGTGTATGTATCGAGCCTGTCCAAGAACGTGGCCACCGGCCTGCGCTTCGGCTTTGTCGCGGCAGCGCCCGCGCTGATCGCGCCGCTGGAGCGCGCCATCCGCGCCACCTCGTGGAACACCGCCGGCGTGCTCACGGCCATAGCCTGTGCCTGGATCGAGGACGGCACCGTGGCCCGGCTGGAGGCCGAAAAGCGCGCCGACACTGCGCAGCGCCAGGCCCTGGTGACCAGCGCGCTGCGCGGCCTGCCGATGGTGCGCCACCCGCACTCCTACTTCGTCTGGCTGCCGCTCGGCGACGACCAGCGCGCCGACCGCATTGCGGCCACGCTGCTGCAGCGCGGCGTGACCGTCTCCACTGCCGAAGCATTCGCCACCACCACCCACGTGCCCCAGGCGCTGCGCGTGGCCCTGGGCTCCGTGGCGCTGGAGGACCTGCCCCACGCCCTGGCGCTGGTGCGGCAGGCTGTAGCGCAGGATTCCTCTTAGTCGCTGAAGGCGACGGTCTGGCGTGCGCGCCGATCCACGTGCAGGCTGAAGATATCGGGCCGCGCATAGTGGCCCACCACGTCGAAGTCGTAGCGCGCCCGCACCAGTTCGGCCGTGTCGATCTGCGCGGTAAGCAATCCTGTCTTGCCCTCCAGCGGGCCGGCCAGCACATCGCCCAGCGGCCCCACGATCACGCTGTTGCCGCGGATCAGCGGTCGGTCGGCGTCCCAGCCGGGGGCATCCACACCCAGCTCACGCGGCGATGGCTGCACCTGGCAGGCGCTGATGACGAAGCAGCGCCCCTCGTGCGCGATGTGGCGCATGGAGCATTGCCAGATATCGCGCTCGTCCACCGTGGGCGCGCACCAGATCTGCACGCCCTGCGCATACATGGCCATGCGCAGCAGGGGCATGTGGTTTTCCCAGCAGATCACGCCGCCCACGCGGCCGGCGGCCGACTCCACCACCGGCAGGGTGGAGCCGTCGCCCTGCCCCCAGATCAGGCGCTCGGTGCCCGTGGGCATGAGCTTGCGGTGCTTGGCCACCAGGCCCTTTTCGGGGTCGAAGTACAGTGCCGTGCAGTACAGCGTGCTGCCTGCGCGCTCGATCACGCCAAGCACCAGGGTGGCCCCCGTGCGCTGCGCCAGGCCGGCCAGGGCTTCGGTCTCGGGCCCGGGCACATCGATGGCGCTGGCGTGGTAGCGCGCATAGGCCTCGCGCCCCTCGGGCAGGCGGTAGCCCAGGCGCGTGCCGAAGATCTCGCCCTTGGGGTAGCCGCCCAGCAGCGCCTCGGGCATGACGACGAGGCGGGCCCCCGCGGCCTTGATCTCGCCCTCGAAGGCGAGCACGTTGGCCAGGGTCTGGGCGGTGCCCTCGGGGGACGATCCTATTTGCAGGGCGGCGACGGTGGAAACAGCCATGGTGTGGGTCCGGTGGATGGAAGACAAGCGCAGTGTTGCCAAAGCCCTAAGATGAATCAATGCCTCTCCATTGCTGATTGATATGAACAAGATTGATATCGGGTTCGACCTGAACGTGCTGCGCGTGTTCGAGGCGCTGTACGAAGAGGGTGGCGCCACCCGCGCCGCACTGCGCCTGTCGCTCACGCAGTCCGCCGTGAGTGCGGCGCTGGGCCGGCTGCGCAAGGTCTACGGCGACCCGCTGTTCACGCGCACGGGGCGGGGCCTGGCGCCCACGCTGCGCGCGCAGGAGCTCAAGCCCGTGATCGGCGAGGCACTCAACAAATGCCGCGAGAGCCTGGCCCTGGGCACCTCGCCCGCAGCGCGCTACCAGGGCCGCTCGGTGGTGCTGGGCCTGTCGGACGATTTCGAGATCGCCATGGGTCCGTGGCTGGTGCAGCTGCTGGCGCAGCATGCGCCGGGCCTGCGCCTGGCCTTTCGCCAGACACACAGCCACATCGTGGCCGAGATGCTGATGGCGCGTGAAGTCGACCTGGCCATCACGGCGGGAGGTTTTGCCACGCGCTGGCTCAGCCACCAGTCGCTTGGAGAAGGCGGCTATGCCTGCGTGGTCGACGCACCCACCGGCCGGCGCAAGGCGCCGCTGCGCCTGACGGTAGAGGACTACGTGGCGCGCGACCACATCCTCATTTCATCGGGCGGCTTCATCGGCGTGGTGGACGAGGTGCTGGCCGCCCTGGGCCACAAGCGGCGTGTGGTGGCATCGACCACGCACTTCGCCGCCCTGCCCTACCTGCTCAAGGGCACCCAGGCCGTGGCCACGGTGCCCGTGCATGCAGCCCATGCGATGGCACGCCTTGCCGGCCTGACCGTACTGCCCTGCCCCGTGGCAATGCCGCGCTATGCAGTGGAGCTGGGCTGGCGCACCGATGGGCTGCGCGACTCGGCCGTGGCACAGGTGCGGTCGGTGGTGGCCGGGCAATGGGGGCGCATGCCCACACCCTCGGCAGAATGACGGCACCCGCATCCGCCGTGCGGCAGATGCGGGGCCAGGGCCTCAGTCCCCGTTGGCGACCAGAAAGTTGCGGCTGATGCCGCCACCCAGGTCGTTCACGCGGTCCAGGAACTGCGTGAGGAAGGCGTGCAACCCGGTCGACAGGATCTCGTCGATGCGGCCGTACTGCAGGTCGGCCAGCAGGCGGCCGGCGCGGCGCTGGGTCTCGGACGAATGGTCGTTGGCCAGCACTGCCAGGTTGTCCACCACCTCGCGCATGCTGGCGTGCAGCGAGCGCGGCATGTCGCGGCGCAGGATCAGCAGGTCCGCCACGCGGCCCGGCGTGATCACGTCGCGGTAGACCTTGCGGTAGACCTCGAAGGCCGAGACGCTGCGCAGGATGGCGCTCCAGTGGTAGAAGTCGTTCTCCTGGTTGCGCTCGCTGGCGCGGCCGAAGAAGTCCTTCTTCACCGCATGGAACTTCACGTCCAGCAGGCGCGCGGTGTTGTCCGAGCGCTCGAGGAAGGTGCCCATGCGCAGGAAGTGGAAGGCCTCGTCCTGCAGCATGGTGCCCAGCGTCACGCCGCGCGACAGGTGCGAGCGGTACTTGACCCATTCGAAGAACTGGCCCGGATCACGCTCGTAGGCATCGCCCTTGAGCAGGCGCTGCAGCTCCAGCCAGGTCTGGTTCTGGGTTTCCCAGATCTCGGTGGTCAGCGCGCCGCGCACGGCACGCGCGTTCTCGCGCGCAGCGCGCAGGCAGGAGACGATGGACGAGGGGTTCTCGCCATCGCGCACCATGAAGTGCAGCACGCGCTCGGGCGTCACTTCGCCATGCTTGGCGGTGTAGGCAGGGATCAGCTCGCTGATGGACAAGAGGCCCTCCCAGCCCTCCTGCGCCACGGCAGCAGACTGGGGCAAGAGCGAGGTCTCGTAGCTCACATTCAACATGCGGGCGGTGTTCTCTGCCCGCTCGGTGTAGCGGGACATCCAGAACAGGTGGTCGGCGGTACGGCTGAGCATTATGGGGTCCCTCCTTCTCCGAGAACCCAGGTGTCCTTGGTGCCCCCGCCTTGTGATGAGTTGACGACCAGCGAGCCCTCCTGCAGGGCCACGCGGGTCAGGCCGCCGGCGACCATCTGCACCTCGCGCCCGCTGAGCACGAAGGGGCGCAGGTCGATGTGGCGAGGGGCGATGCCGCTTTCCACATAGGTGGGGCAGCTCGACAGGCTGAGCGTGGGCTGGCCGATGTAGCCGGCCGGATTGGCCAGCAGCGCACGGCGAAAGTCCTCGATCTCGGCCTTGGTGGCGGCCGGGCCGATGAGCATGCCGTAGCCGCCCGCGCCGTGCACTTCCTTGACCACCAGCTCGTGCAGGTGGTCCAGCACGTACTGCAGGTCGTCCTGCTTGCGGCACATCCAGGTGGGCACGTTCTTCAGGATGGGCTCCTGGCCCAGGTAGAAGCGGATCATCTCGGGCACATAGGGGTAGACCGACTTGTCGTCGGCCACGCCCGTGCCCACTGCGTTGCAGATGCCCACGTTGCCCGCGCGGTAGGCCTCCATCAGGCCCGCGCAGCCCAGCGTGGAGGTGCGGCGGAACACCTGCGGGTCGAGGAAGTCGTCGTCCACGCGGCGGTAGATCACGTCCACACGCTGCAGGCCGCGCGTGGTGCGCATGTAGACGAAGCGGTCCTTGACCACCAGGTCCTGGCCTTCGACCAGCTCCACCCCCATCTGCTGGGCGAGGAAGGCATGCTCGAAGTAGGCGCTGTTGTGCATGCCCGGCGTGAGCACCACCACCGTGGGCTCGTCGGCCGTGGCAGGGGCGCTGGCGCGCAGGGTTTCGAGCAGCATGTCGGGGTAGTGGGCCACAGGCGCCACCTTGTGCATGCTGAACAGGTCGGGGAACAGCCGCATCATCATCTTGCGGTTTTCCAGCATGTAGCTCACGCCGCTGGGCACGCGCAGGTTGTCCTCGAGCACGTAGTACTCGCCCTCGCCCTGGGCGTTGGGGGCGCGCACGATGTCGATGCCGGCAATGTGCGCGTAGATGTTCTGTGGCACCTGCACACCCGCCATCTCAGGGCGGTACTGGGCGTTGTTGAGCACCAGGTCGGCCGGCACAATGCCGGCGCGGATGATGTCCTGCCCGTGGTAGACGTCGTGGATGAAGCGGTTGAGCGCCGTGACCCGCTGCACCAGCCCCTGCTGCATGCTGGCCCACTCGTGCGAGGGGATGATGCGGGGTATCAGGTCGAAGGGGATGAGGCGCTCGTTGCCGGCGCCGTCCTCGTCCTTGGCGCCATAGACGGCAAAGGTGATCCCCACGCGGCGGAAGATCATCTCCGCCTCGGCCCGGCGGGCCTGCATCACGTCCACCGGCTGCCTGGACAGCCATTGCGCGTAGCGCTTGTAGTGTTCTCGCACGTCGCTGCCGTCAAAAGGCAGCATGGCGTACATCTCATCAAATTTCTGCATGAACTGGCCTCCTGCTTGCAGGATAGCAAGTTGTGCGCCCAGTTTCCCGAATCGGCCTACCAAGGCACTGTGCCATCACCGGCCCTCAAGACTCAGCGCGGCAAAGCTGGCACCATGCTGTGCTGCCAATACCGCTGGCCGGATTCGCGCTGGCAGGCCACGCCATCGGGCCAGGCCGATGACCAGGTGGCTGCCCCGCAGCGCGCCGACTCCACCACGGTGATGCCTCGCTCCTGGTAGCGCGCCAGCACATCGGGCGCCGGATGGCCAAAACGGTTGCGGTAGCCGGCCTGCACCAAAGCGGTGCGAGGCGCCACGGCATCCAGGAAGCCGCCGGTGGACGAGGTCTTGCTGCCGTGGTGCGGCACCAGCAGCACATCGGCCTTGAGCGGCACGCCACGCGCCACCAGGGCCTGCTCCTGCCCGGTCTCGATGTCGCCCGCCAGCAGCGCCACGGCGGCCTGCTCCCCGGCCGCCACGATGCGCAGCACGCAGCTGATGTGGTTGGCGCGCACGGCCGCGCCGGCATCCCCGGGCGCGGGGTGCAGCACCTCGAAGGCCACGCCATCCCACTCCCAGCGCTGGCCCGCCAGGCAAGACGTGGCGGGGCGCAGGGCCTGCAGCTCGTGCCCGGCCTCGATGGAGCCGGTGAGCCGAGCACCGGGCTGCTGTGCCAGCACGGCGGCGGCACCGCCCGTGTGGTCGGCATCGCGGTGGCTGAGCATGAGCACGTCCACCCGCTCACCCAGGGCACGCAGCAGCGGCACCAGCACGCGGTGGCCGGCGTCGCTCTCCAGGCTGAAGCGCGGGCCTGCGTCGTACAGCAGGGTGTGGCTGGCCGTGCGCACCAGCACGGCATTGCCCTGGCCTATGTCGGCGGCCAGCAGCTCAAACTGGCCCGGCGCGGGCCGACCGGGCTGCCACCACAGCACCGGCAGCACCAATGGCAGGGCCAGCAGGCGCAGCCGCCACGGCAGGCGCATGGCCAGCAGCACGCCACCGGCCAGGGCCGCCGCGCCGGCCCACAGCGGCGCCACGGGCAGGTACAGCACCGCCATCGGCCAGGTCGCCAGCCACTGCAACAGGGCGGACAGGGGCTGCAGGCTCCACAGCGCCAGATTCCACAAGGGCACGCAGAGCACCCCGCCCAGCGCCAGCGGCGTGACGACGAGCGTGACCCACGGGATCGCCACCAGGTTGGCCACGAAGCCGACCAGCGACACCTGGCCGAACAGCAGCAGGGACAGCGGCGTGAGTGCCAGCGTGACCACCCACTGCTCGCGCAGCAGCGCCAGCACACGCGCCCGACCCTTGGGGCGCGCGCCGCCCACGGCACGCGTGTCGGTGGCGAACAGCACGGCCACCGCCACGAAGCTGAGCCAGAAGCCCGCCTGGTACAGCGCCCACGGGTCCACCCAGACCACGGCCGCGCAGGCCAGCAGCCACACCTGGGGCCAGGGCCAGCGGCGGCCCGAGAGCTGCAGCAGGGCCACCGTGGCCAGCATGGTCACCGTGCGCTGCGCCGGCACGCCCCAGCCGCTGAAAAGGGCATAGGCCGCCGCCAGCAGCACCCCGGCCACCAGCGCAGCTGTGGGCGCCGGCACCGCCAGGCACAGGCGCAGCGAGCGGCGCCACAGGGCACCCACCAACAGCGCCGCGAGCCAGGCGAAGAGCGTGATGTGGAGCCCAGAAATACTCATCAGATGCGCCACGCCGGTCGCGCGGAACACATCCCAATCGGCCCGGTCGATGGCACGCTGGTCGCCCGTGACCAGGGCAGCCACCACGCCGGCCATGCGTGCGCGGCCAGGGTCGTCGGGGTCCAGCCCCGGGGCCAGCCGCGCCAGGATGGCATCGCGCACGGACTGGCGTGCCTGCTCCACCGGGTACTGCCAGGTGCTGGCCAGCCGCACGGGCGCCAGGTCCTTGGGGCCCGTTCGCACCGTGCCTGTCGCCTGCACGCCCTGCTCCCAGGTCCAGAGCTCGTAGTCGAAGCCGTGCGGGTTGCTCAGGCCATGCGGCGCGCGCGGGCGGATGGTCATTTCCCAGCGCTCGCCCGCATGCAGGGCCGGGGGCCGGCGCTGTGGCTCCAGCGGCCTGACGGTGGTGGTCGCGCTGGTGGCGCCGAAGAAGAAGCCGCCGTACCAGGAAACGTCCATGCGCTCGGGCAGCTGAACAGGCTTGCGTGCGGCCCCCGCACCCTCACCGGGCAGCCAGGCCGATTCCACATCCAGGCGCAGGCGCACCCCCGCCTCATTGACCTGGGGCATGGCGGCGATGGTGCCGATGACACGGATGTTCTGCCCCTCCAGCGCCGGGTCCAGCGCGCCCTGCAGGTAGACCGTGGCGCGCAGGCCGGTGGTGGCAAACAGCAACGCGGCGCCCGCACAGGCCACGAGCACTTGGCACAGCCAGCGGCGGGCGCCGCCGGACCGCACCAGCAGGCCCGACAAGCCCCACAGCACGACCGCACACGCCAGCACGAGCGCATAGCCGTGCCAATGCCACAGCACCGGCTGCTGCAGCTGCAGCGCCGCGCCCACCAGGCTGCCCGCCAGCAAAGCGGGCAGGCGCCACAGGGCCGGCGCATGGCTGCGCGCAACCGCCACCGGAGTACCCGTGGCGGTTGCAGCTATCACAGTGGCGTGCAGCTCCGGCATGCGCAGATGCTAAACCGCGAAGACAGCAGGCCTTCGCCAGGCACGCCGCGCGGGTATGTAACACTCACGTGCTGCCCTGGCCCGGCCCGGCGCCGCGCGCCGCCCCAGGCCAATGTCAACCACCACCTCCACCGAAGGACAACGACCATGAGCGTTTACGACAAGCTTTCCGAACTGAACATCACCCTGCCACCGGTGTCAGTGCCTGCGGCCGCCTACGTGCCCTACGTGCAGACCGGCAACCTGGTGTTCCTCTCCGGCCATATTGCGCGCAAGGACGGCAAGCCATGGGCCGCGCAGTTCGGCAAGAACATCAGCACCGAAGAAGGCAAGACCGCCGCACGCGCCGTGGCCGTGGACCTGCTGGGCACGCTGCATGCGGCCACCGGCGGCGACCTGAACCGCATCAAGCGCATCGTGAAGGTGATGAGCCTGGTGAACTCGACCGGTGACTTCACCGAGCAGCACCTGGTGACGAATGGCGCGAGCGAACTGTTCGGCCAGGTGTTCGGCGACAAGGGCGTGCACGCACGCAGCGCCTTCGGTGTGGCGCAGATCCCCATGGGTGCCTGTGTCGAAATCGAGCTGATCGCAGAGCTGGCCTGAAGCACCTGCCGACCAGGCCCGACCGATAAGGGCCGCCTGGTCAGAACGACTCCCAGTCCTCCTCGGCCCCCTGGGCCAGGGCTGGTGAGCGTGCCGGCGCCGCCTTGGCTGGCGCAGCGGCATTCGTCGCCGGCTTGCTGGCCGCCTGGGTGATGCGGGGAGCGGTGGACTTTGCTGCGGCTGCGGGCTTGGCCGGCGCTGCGGGCTTGTGCGCCGCACGCATCGGCGGCGCCACGCCGCCATAGGCGGCCCCGTTGACCTTGAACACCGAGACCACCTGCGCCAGGTGCTCGGCCTGCTCGCGCAGGCTCTGGGCGGCGGCGGCGCTTTCCTCCACCAGTGCCGCATTCTGCTGCGTCATCTGATCGAGGTTGCCCACGGCCTGGTTGACCTGGTTGATGCCCAGGCTCTGCTCGGACGATGCCGAGGTGATCTCGCCGATCATGTCGGTCACGCTCTGAACCGAGCGCACGATGTCGGTCATGGTCGTGCCCGCATCGGCCACCAGGCGGCTGCCGGTTTCCACCTTTTCCACCGAGGCGCTGATCAGCGCCTTGATCTCCTTGGCGGCCTCGGCGCTGCGCTGGGCGAGGCTGCGCACCTCGCTGGCCACCACGGCAAAGCCCCGGCCCTGCTCGCCGGCACGGGCCGCCTCCACGGCCGCATTCAGCGCCAGGATGTTGGTCTGGAAGGCGATGCCATCGATGGTGCCGATGATGTCCGAGATCTTCTTGCTGCTGTGGTTGATGTCTTCCATGGTGGAGACCACCTGGGTCACCACCGAGCCACCGCGCTCGGCCACGCCCGTGGCGCTGGCCGCCAGGGTGCTGGCCTGGCGGGCGCTGGTCGCGCTCTGCGCGATGGTGCTGGTGAACTGCTCCATGGCCGCCGCCGTCTCCTGCAGGTTGCTTGAGGTCTGCTCGGTGCGTGCCGACAGGTCGTGGTTGCCGGTGGCGATCTCGGCGCTCGCAATGGCGATGCTGTCGGTGCTCTGGCGCACCTGGTGCACCATGCGCCCGAGCGAATCGCTCATCGCATACTGCGAGCGCAGCAGGTCGCCGAACTCGTCGCCGCGCGTGACGGACCCCTGCTCGCTCAAATCGCCGGCAGCGATCTTGGCCGCGAGGTCATTGGCCTGCGCCAGGGGCCGCTGGATATGGCCGATCAGGTAGTAGGCCCCGGCGATGATGGCCAGCAGCAAGGCGCTCACTGCCACGGCGGCGATCTTCACCGTGAGCATGCGCGAGGCCGCCATCTCGGCCAGCCGGGTCTGGGCGGTCTTTTGCTGCAGCTCCACAAAGTCGCGCAAGGTGGTGAGGTAGGCCGCCACCGCCGGGTTGTAGGTCTGCTTGACCAGGGTCACGGCTTCCTCCGCCTTGCCATCGGTCTTGAGCTGGCGGGCCTTGCCGCGCAAGTCGATCATGGTTTTGCGGGCGTCGGCGATCTTGGCCATCTGCGCCTTGTCCGCGTCGGACAGCGCCATGGCTTCGAGCGACTTCTGCACCTCGGTGATCTGCGCCGAGGTGGCGGTGATCACGTCCTTGAATTCGGCCTCCACCGCCGCATCGCTGCTCACGATGAGCGCCTGCGTGCGGGCCGCATTGGTCTCCGTGAGGCCGGCCCAGCGGATCGCAGCGCCGACACGGGTCTGCATTTCACTGGCAACTTCATCGGCCTCGGCCTGCACCTTGGCCGAACGGTAGGCCGAAAAACCCACCACGCCGGCCAGCATGACCACAATGAAGATGACGGCGAGCCACAGTTTCTGGGCAATGCGGATGCGTTGGAACATCATGGTCTCCTGTCGTTGTCGATTTTTTCAGGGCCTGCCCGCCACCACCGGGGCAAAACCCGCGCCTGGCGCCATTGCAGACACTTCTTTACATATGGTGCGCCCGTTCCAGGCTTTCGTCCAATCCGTAGCAACCCGTGGAGTGTTGCCATGCACCAAAAAAGAAGCCACCCGGGTGGGTGGCTTCCTGGCAGTCGGGAGGTGCCCGCTATTCGACGCGGGTCACCGACGCGGGCTTGAAGCCCAGGTCCGCCGCCTTGCCCTTGCGCCCGCGCGCGGCCCGGGCATTGTTGAGCGAGCGGATCTCCAGCGTCTCCTCGCGCTCCTTGCCGCCCCGGCCCATGCCCTCGATGCGGATGCTGCGCGTGTAGGCCGCGGCACCGGCCAGCGTGTCCTTGGGCTCCAGGTCGATCAGCATCAGGCCGCGCCCGCCATTGGCCATGGTCTTGAGCTCGCTGATCTCGAAGGTCAGGATGCGCCCGCCCGCCGAGGCGCAGGCCACGTGCGTGGCCGCTGCCAGCGGCTGGCCGCCGGTGCTGCCCGCCGCATGCGAGGGTGGGCACACGGTTTCGCCCTCGCCCAGCGTGAGGAAGGCCTTGCCGCCCTTCTGGCGCGAGACCATGTTCTCCACCGAGGCCAGGAAACCATAGCCCCCCGAGTTGGACAGCAGCAGGCTGGCGCTGGCCGGGCCGGCAAAGTAGTGCAGGAGCTGCGTGCCCGATTCGAGCTCGACCAGCGTGGTCACGGGCTGGCCGTCACCGCGAGCCCCCGGCAGCACCGACACCGGCACCGAGTACACCCGACCATTGCTGCCAAAGGCCAGCAAGGTGTCGACCGTGCGGCACTCGAAGGTGCGGTACAGCCCGTCGCCGGCCTTGAAGGCGAAGCTCCCTGCCTCGTGGCCATGGCCGGTGCGCGCGCGCACCCAGCCCTTTTGCGAAACCACCACGGTCACCGGCTCATCCACCACCTTGACCTCGGCCACGGCCTTTTTCTCGGCCTGGATCAGCGTGCGGCGGTCATCGGCAAAGGTCTTGGCATCGGCCTCGATCTCCTTGACCATCAGGCGGCGCAGCGAGCCGGGGTTGTTCAGGATGTCTTCGAGCTTGCCCTGGCTTTCGCGCAGCTCCTTGAGCTCCTGCTCGATCTTGATGGCTTCGAGCCGCGCCAGTTGGCGCAGGCGGATTTCCAGGATGTCCTCGGCCTGCCGGTCCGACAGCGCAAAACGCTCGATCAGCGCGGCCTTGGGGTCCTCTGCCTGGCGGATGATGGCGATCACCTCGTCGATGTTGAGCAGCACGGTCTGCCGCCCTTCGAGGATGTGGATGCGGTCCAGCACCTTGCCCAGGCGGTGCTGCGTGCGGCGGGTGATGGTGCTCTGGCGAAAGGAGATCCACTCCTCCAGCATCAGGCGCAGCGACTTCTGCACCGGCCGGCCGTCCAGGCCGATCATGGTCAGGTTGATCGGCGACGAAGTCTCCAGGCTGGTGTGGGCCAGGAGCGCAGTGATCAGCTCTTGCTGCGGGGTCTTGCCGGTCTTGGGCTCGAACACCAGGCGCACCGGCGCGTCCTTGCTCGACTCGTCGCGCACCACGTCCAGCACGGCCAGCATGCTGGCCTTGAGCTGCGTCTGCTCCAGGCTCAGCGCCTTTTTGCCGGCCTTGACCTTGGGGTTGGTGATCTCCTCGATCTCTTCGAGCACCTTCTGCGAGCTCACGCCCGGCGGCAGCTCGTTGACCACCAGTTGCCACTGGCCGCGCGCCATGTCCTCGATCTTCCAGCGCGCGCGTACCTTCAGGCTGCCGCGGCCCGTGCGGTAGGCGTCGGCGATGTCGGAGGCAGCGCTGATGATCTGCCCGCCACCGGGGTAGTCGGGGCCAGGCACCAGGGCCAGCAGGTCCTCTGCCGAGAGCGAAGGCGTCTTGATCAGCGCCACACAGGCGTCGGCGATCTCGCGCAGGTTGTGGCTCGGGATCTCGGTGGCCAGGCCCACGGCAATGCCGCTGGCACCGTTGAGCAGCGCGAACGGCAGGCGCGCGGGCAACTGGCGCGGCTCCTCGGTGCTGCCGTCGTAGTTGGGCATGAAATCGACCGTGCCCTCGTCGATCTCGTCGAGCAGCAGGCTGGTGATGCGCGACAGGCGCGCCTCGGTGTAGCGCATGGCCGCAGCGCCGTCGCCATCGCGGCTGCCGAAGTTGCCCTGGCCATCGATCAGCGGGTAGCGCTGGGCAAAATCCTGCGCCATGCGCACCAGCGCATCGTAGGCCGACTGGTCGCCATGCGGATGGAAGCGGCCCAGCACGTCGCCCACCACGCGGGCGCTCTTGACCGGCTTGGCCGCCGTGTTGCGCGTCGGGCCGCTGTACCCCAGGCCCATGCGGTCCATGGAGTACAGGATGCGCCGCTGCACGGGTTTGAGGCCATCGCACACGTCCGGCAGGGCACGGCCCTTGACGACCGACAGCGCATATTCGAGGTAGGCCCGCTGGGCGTAGCTGGCCAGGCCCAGGGAATCGCCGCCGTCGTCGGAGGCCGGGAAATCGAGAGTGGGTTGGTCGCTCATTCGTTCTTGCTGGATTCAGGTTCAGTCATTGCGGGCGTCTGTGCCACGCGGGCGGGCGGCAGGTTGCCCCGGTTCAGGGCGCCGCCCGAGAGTTCCATGCGCACGCGCCCGGGCACGGCACGCTGGGCCAGCACGGGTGCCGGCGGCTTGAGCTGGGTGTACAGGCCCATCACGGTGCGCACGTAGTTCTGCGTTTCCTTGTAGGCCGGGATCTGGTTGCCCGCGCGCTGCACCGCCCCTTCGCCCGCGTTGTAAGCGGCCAGCGCCAGGTCCAGGCGGTTGGGAAACAGGTCCAGCAGGTGGCGCAGGTAGCGGGTGCCGGTGGGCACGTTCACCGCCGGGTCGGCGAGTTTCTTCTCGACCGAGCGCTTGGCATCGGCGCTCACGCCAAAGCGGGTCGCCGTGGCCGGCATCACCTGCATGAGGCCCACAGCCCCCTTGGGCGACACGGCATCGGCATCGAAGCCCGATTCGGTCGCGATCAGCGCCTGCAGCAACTCGTAGTCCACGGCGTGCTTGGCCGCAGCGGCACGCAGGTGGTGCTTCACACGCTTGTAGTCCGGCGCAATGTCGAAAAAGGCCAGCAGCCGCGCCCCCGCAGGCGGCAGGGCATAGGGCATGGCCGGCGCATCGCCGGGCGCGTCGCGCGTGGAGTCGAATTCGTTGCCCTTGAAGAACAGCTGGTAGTTGGCATCCACCTGCTCGGGCGCGAAGTGGGTCACGCCGCGCGCATCGACGAAGGCCCAGAGGTCGGCGTGGGCAGCCGTGTGCGCCAGGCACAGCAGCAGGCCCGCGCACGCCAGGCGCAGCCGGTCAGATGTCGATCTCGACCGCATCGCCGTGCAGCTCCATCAGCTCGCGCCGCGAGGCCGCCTCGCCCTTGCCCATGAGCTTGGTGATCAGGCCCTCGGTCGCGGCGAAGTCCGTGCTGCCCAGCTGCACGGGCAGCAGGCGCCGGGTATCGGGGTTGAGGGTGGTCTCCCACAGCTGCGAGGCATTCATCTCACCCAGACCCTTGAAGCGGCTGATCTGGCACTTCTCGCGGGCCACGCCGTCCTTGGCGCACTTGTCGAGAATGGCGGTGAGCTCGCCGTCGTCCAGTGCATACATCTTGGCGGCAGGCTTCTTGCCACGGGCCGGCACGTCCACCCGGAACAGCGGGGGGCGCGCCACATAGATATGGCCGGCGTCGATGAGCTTGGGGAAGTGGCGAAAGAACAGCGTGAGCAGCAGCACCTGGATGTGCGAGCCGTCCACGTCGGCATCCGCCAGGATGCAGATCTTGCCGTAGCGCAGGCCCGTAAGGTCGGGCGTGTCGTTAGGGCCGTGCGGGTCCACGCCGATGGCCACCGAGATGTCGTGGATTTCGTTGTTGGCAAACAGTCGGTCGCGCTCCACCTCCCAGGTGTTGAGCACCTTGCCGCGCAACGGCAGCACGGCCTGGCTTTCCTTGTCGCGGCCCATCTTGGCGCTGCCGCCGGCCGAGTCGCCCTCGACCAGGAAGACCTCGTTGTGGGCCAGGTCGCGGCTTTCGCAGTCGGTGAGCTTGCCGGGCAGCACGGCCACGCCCGAGCCCTTGCGCTTTTCGACCTTCTGGCCGGCCTTCTGGCGCGTCTGCGCAGCCTTGATGGCCAGTTCGGCCAACTTCTTGCCGTAATCGACGTGCTGGTTGAGCCACAGCTCCAGCGCCGGGCGCACGAAGCCCGAGACCAGGCGCACGGCGTCGCGCGAGTTCAGGCGCTCCTTGATCTGGCCCTGGAACTGCGGGTCCAGCACCTTGGCACTGAGCACATAGCTGGCGCGCGCAAACACGTCTTCGGGAAGCAGCTTCACGCCCTTGGGCAGCAGGCTGTGCAGCTCGATGAAGCTCTTGACGGCATTGAACAGGCCGTCGCGCAGGCCGCTTTCGTGCGTGCCGCCGGCGCTGGTGGGGATCAGGTTGACGTAGCTTTCGCGCACGGGCTGGCCGTCTTCGGTGAAGGCCACGCACCAGGATGCGCCCTCGCCTTCGGCAAAGCTTTCGTTGTTGCGGTCGGCAAAGCCTTCGCCCTCGAACAGCGGGATCACCGGTTCGCCGTTGAGCGTCTGCATCAGGTAGTCGCGCAGGCCGCCCTTGTACTGCCAGGTCTGGGTATCGCGCGTCTTCTCGTTGACCAGGGTCACGGACACGCCGGGCATCAGCACCGCCTTGCTGCGCAAGAGGTGCGTGAGCTCGCCCATGGGCAGCGCGCTCGATTCGAAATACTTGGCATCGGGCCAGGCGCGCACGGTGGTGCCCTGCTTGCGCTCTCCGGCTTCCAGCGCGCGGGTCACCAGGGGCTCGACCACGTCGCCGGCCGAAAACACCAGCCGCGCGACCTTGCCTTCGCGGTGGCTGCTCACTTCCAGGCGGGTGGCCAGCGCGTTGGTCACGCTCACGCCCACACCGTGCAGGCCGCCCGAGAAGCTGTAGGCGCCGCCCTTGCCCTTGTCGAACTTGCCGCCCGCATGCAGGCGGGTGAACACCAGTTCGATCACCGGGGCGTTCTCTTCGGGGTGCATGCCGAAGGGGATGCCGCGCCCATCGTCCTCAATGCTGACCGAACCGTCGGTGTGCAGCGTGACCTTGATCTTCTTGCCATGCCCGGCCAGCGCTTCGTCGGCGGCGTTGTCCAGCACCTCCTGGATGATGTGCAGGGGGTTGTCGGTGCGGGTGTACATGCCCGGGCGCTGCTTGACGGGCTCCAGGCCCTTGAGCACACGGATCGACCCTTCGGAATATTCGCTGGCGGAGACGGAAGACGGTTTGGCAGACATGCGGCGGATTGTAGTGCGGCGCAGCAAAGACTGGATAAAAATACAGCTTCACCACCCCCAACTGTACTGTTCGGCAGTGTGCGGGCAGATTGTGGCCAATCTGGCTACATTCTGCGCATGTCTATGCATCCTCCGAAACTGTCCATGTTCCAGGTGCTCGCGTGCGGCGCGGCCATCGTGACCCTGTCCATGGGCATCCGCCACGGCTTTGGCCTGTGGCTGCTGCCCATCACCCAGGACATGGGCTGGACGCGCCAGTCCTTTGCCCTGGCCATCGCCATCCAGAACCTCTCGTGGGGCCTGATCGGCATCTTCGCCGGCATGGCAGCCGACCGCTTCGGCGCCTTCCGCGTGCTGCTGGCCGGCGCTGCCCTGTATGCGGCCGGCCTGGCGGGCATGGCCCTGTCGCCCACGCCCACGCTGTTCGCGCTGACGGCCGGGGTACTGATCGGTGCAGCCCAGGCAGGCACCACCTATGCCGTGATCTATGGCGTGCTGGGCCGCCAGATCGCGCCCGAAAAACGCTCCTGGGCGATGGGGGTGGCGGCAGCGGCCGGCTCCTTCGGCCAGTTCCTCATGGTGCCCATGGAGGGCTGGCTCATCGCCAGCTTTGGCTGGCAGCAGGCGCTGCTGGCGCTGTCGCTGGCGGTGCTGCTCATCATGCCCCTGGCCTTCGGCCTGCGCGAACCGGGTTTCAAGGGCGCGGCCCCGCCCAAGCGCGACCAGACCATCACCCAGGCGCTGTTAGAGGCCTTCCGCTACCCGAGCTTTTCACTCCTGATGGCAGGCTATTTCGTCTGCGGCTTCCAGGTGGTGTTCATCGGCGTGCACATGCCCAGCTACCTCAAGGACCATGGCCTCTCGCCCCAGGTGGCCAGCTATGCGCTGGCGCTGATCGGCCTGTTCAACGTGTTCGGCACCTACATCGCCGGCACCCTGGGCCAGCGCCTGCAAAAACGTTACATCCTGGCCTTCATCTACTTTGCGCGGGCGATTGCCATCGCGGTGTTCCTGGCGGTGCCGCTGTCGCCGGCCTCGGTGTACATCTTCTCGGCCGTCATGGGGACGCTGTGGCTGTCCACCATTCCGCCCACCAATGCCACCATTGCCCAGATCTTCGGCGTGCAGCACCTGTCCATGCTCGGCGGCTTCGTGTTCTTCAGCCACCAGATCGGCAGCTTCCTGGGCGTCTGGCTGGGCGGCTACCTGTACGACGCCACGGGCAGCTACGACATCGTCTGGTACATCGCCATCGCCCTGGGGGTGTTCGCCGCCCTGGTGAACCTGCCGGTCAAGGAAAGCCCTATCCAGCGCGCAGCCCCCGTGCCGGCATGATGGCGGACTGAACCTTTGCACCCCATCACCATGCCAGCCGCCCCCGAGCACGCCCCCCACCGCACCCCGGCCCTGCCGCTGGCGTGGCGGGTGCTGGCCTGGGCCGTGGCCATCCTGGCGTGCCTGGCCGTGTTTGCCATGTACACCGTGCCCGAGTTCATGGTGATGCTGGCCGACCAGGTGTGGAACTGCTTCTGATTGCCCATGCATGGATCTGACAAGCCCTCGGACTGGGTGCGCCGCTGGTCGACCCTGATAGCACCCCGCAGCACCGTGCTGGACGTGGCCTGCGGCGCGGGGCGCCACCTGCGCTGGCTGCACGGCCTGGGCCATGCGGTGGTGGGCGTGGACCGATCGCCCGAAGCCGTTGCCGCAGGAGCCCTGCTCGGAGAGATGGTCTGCGCCGACATCGAAAGCGGCCCCTGGCCCTTTGCCGGACGCCAGTTCGGCGCCGTGGTGGTCACCAATTACCTGTGGCGCCCGCTGTTTCCCACGCTGGTGGCCAGCCTCGCGCCGGGCGGCGTACTGGTCTACGAGACCTTTGCACACGGTAACGAAACGGTGGGCCGCCCGGCGCGGCCCGAATTCCTGCTGCAGCCGGGCGAATTGCTGGCCGCCTGCAGCGGATTGCGCACCGTGGCCTACGAGGACGGCTTCCTCGAAGAACCCGCGCGTTTCGTGCAGCGCATCACGGCCATCAGGGAACTTGCGGACGCCGGGGCACCCTCAAGACATCTGCTGGCCAGTGCGGCTAGTTAGAATGCTCTTTTATCCCGTTCACCACTGCGGACATGACATCTTCCTTAGTGCCACTCACTGGCAGCATCGTCGCCCTCGTCACCCCCTTGCATGAGGACGGTAGCGTCGACTACCCCGCGCTGCGCAAACTGATCGACTGGCACATCGCCGAAGGCACCGATTGCATCGGCGTCGTGGGCACCACGGGCGAATCGCCCACGGTGAACGTTGAAGAGCACTGCGAGATCATCCGCGTGTCGGTGGAGCAGGCCGCCAAGCGCGTGCCCATCATGGCCGGCTGCGGCGCCAACTCCACGGCCGAGGCCATCGAGCTGGCCCGCTTTGCCAAGAAGGTGGGCGCCGACACGCAGCTGCAGGTCGTTCCCTACTACAACAAGCCCACGCAAGAGGGCCAGTACCAGCATTTCAAGGCCATCGCCGAGGCCGTGGGCGACCTGCCCACCATTCTGTACAACGTGCCCGGCCGCTCCGTGGCCGACATGCAGCACGACACCGTGCTGCGCCTGGCCCAGGTGCCGGGCATCATTGGCATCAAGGAGGCCACGGGCAATATCGAGCGCGCACAGTGGCTGATCCGCGAAGCCCCCAAGGGTTTCGGCATCTACTCGGGCGATGACCCGACCGCCGTGGCGCTGATGCTTTGCGGAGGCCATGGCAACGTGAGCGTGACGGCCAACGTGGCCCCGCGCCTGATGCACGAGCTGTGCGTGGCGGCGATTGCCGGCAACGTGCAGCGCGCCATGGAAATCCAGTTCCAGCTGATGCCCGTGCACAAGCAGCTCTTCGTCGAAGCCAACCCCATTCCCGTGAAGTGGGCCGTGGCCCGCATGGGCCTGTGCGGTGGCACACTGCGCCTGCCCATGACACCGCTGAGCCAGGGCAATGAAGCCGTGGTCGAGGCGGCACTGCGCTCCGCCAGCCTGATTTAACCCTGGCTGCGCCTGTACCAAGAACACTCCGAGGATATTCGCGTGAACGCTGTTACTACCCGAGTGGGCCTGCTGGCCCTCGCCCTGGCCCTGTCTGCCTGCTCCGCCCTCGAAGGCGACAAGATCGACTACAAGAGCGCCGCCAAGGGCTCCACGCTGGAGGTGCCCCCGGACCTGACCCAGCTCTCGCGCGACTCCCGCTACAACGTGCCGGGCGGCGCCGTCTCGGCTGCTGCCATGCAGGCCAGCCAGGCCGCCCAACCCTCGGGCACGGCCAATGCGGCCGCCACGCAACTGGGCGACGTGCGCATCCAGCGCGACGGCAACAAGCGCTGGCTGGTGATCGACCGCCCCGCCGACAAGCTGTGGGAGCCCGTGCGCGACTTCTGGCTGGAGAACGGCTTCACGCTGGACCTGGACCAGGCCAACCTGGGCATCATGGAAACCGACTGGGCCGAAAACCGCGCCAAGCTGCCCCAGGACCTGATCCGCTCCACCCTGGGCAAGGTCATCGATTCGCTGTACTCCACGGGTGAGCGCGACCGCTTCCGCACCCGCCTGGAGCGCAATGCCGCTGGCGGCACCGAGGTCTACATCACGCACCGCGGCATGATCGAGGTATACAGCAACACCACCAAGGACCAGACCGTCTGGCAGCCCCGCGCGGCCGACCCCGAGCTGGAAACCGAGTTCCTGCGCCGCCTGATGGTCAGGCTGGGTGTGAGCCAGGAGCAATCCAAGGCCGTCGTGGCCGCCGCAGCCGCGCCCGTGGCGCAATCGGCCACCGTGGCCACGGTGAACAACGTGCCCGTGGTGCAGATGAAGGAAGGCTTCGACCGCGCCTGGCGCCGTGTCGGCGTGGCGCTGGACCGCACCGGTTTCACCGTGGAAGACCGCAACCGCAACGATGGCGTGTACTTCGTGCGCTATGTGGCGCCCAATGCGGACAAGAAGGAGTCCGGCTTCTTCGGCAAGCTGTTCACCCGCTCGCCGGACGCCGTGCCGCCGCTCAAGTACCGCATCGTCGTGCGCAGCCAGGGTGAAGCGACCACGGTGTCCGTGCTCAACGAAGGCGGCACGCCCGAAGCCTCGGCCAACGCCGAGCGCATCGTGCGCGTGATCGCAGACGAGCTCAAGTAAGCCACACCGACACCCCTGACTGCATGCGCCTGGACGCCACCCTGCGGGGTGGGGCCCAGGCGCAATTCATTTCCACATGCTGCGTTTGAAGAACCTGGCCAGCGGCAGTGCCGGCAATGCGACCATCGTGGAGGCCAGCGATGGCCTGCACACGCGCCGCCTGCTGGTCGATTGCGGGCTGGGCATACGCCAGCTGCAGACCCGCCTGGCTGCGGCTGGCCTGCAGCTGGGGCAGATCGACGGCGTGTTCATCACCCACGAGCATTCGGACCATATCGGCTGCGCGCACCTGCTGGCCCTGCGCCACCGCATCCCGGTGTGGATGAGCCAGGGCACGCACATGGCCATCGGCGCGCCGGATTTCGACGGGCTGCTGCAGCTGGCCTGCGACATGCAGGCCATCGAACTGGGCCCGCTGTCCATCCAACCCTTCACCGTGCCGCACGATGCACGCGAGCCCCTGCAGCTGCGCTGCAGCGATGGCGCCATGCACTTGGCCCTGCTGACCGACCTGGGCCACGCCACACCCCATGTGCTGCAGCAGGTGCAGGGCTGCCACGCCCTGTTCATCGAAGCCAACCACGACCCCGACCTGCTGGCGGCCTCGGCCTACCCGGCCTTCCTCAAGCGCCGCGTGGGCGGCGCCTATGGCCACCTGGCCAACCACGCCAGCGCCGCCATCGTGCAGGCCGTGCGGCACGATGGCCTGCAGTGGGTGGTGGCCGCCCACCTGAGCGCGCGCAACAACACGCCCGACCTGGCCCGGCTGGCGCTTGCGGGCGCGCTGCAATGGGCACCGGAGCTCATCGTGGTGGCCGACCAGGCCCAGGGGACGGGCTGGCTGACCGTGGGAGAGCAGCCCGTGCCCTGCGGCCACCTGTCGCCGCCACCCCCGGCCACCTCGCTGTTCTGAGCAACGCAGGCGAAAAAAAACCCTGCTCTCTTACGAGGGCAGGGCTTCCGAACCAAGGGCCGGCGCCGTGGCGCGGCCAGGGTTCAGGCGTGCTTAGTTCGAAGCAGCGCTGGCAGCAGCGGTAGCGGCCGTGGCAGCTGCGTTGGCAGCGGCAGCGGCGTCCGAAGCGGCAGAAGCTGCTTCGGAAGCGGCAGCTGCAGGTGCTGGATCAGCAGCAGGAGCTGGAACCACCACGGGTGCGGGTGCTGGTGCTGGAGCGGGTTCTTCCTTCTTGCCACAAGCGGCGAGGGCAGCAGCAGCGATCAGGGCGGCCAGAACGAGAGAGTTCTTCATTGCGATTTTTCCTAGTTGGGACAGACAGAATCTTGAAAAGCCACAGCGCCCGGCTCCAAAAAAGCCTTTGCGCATTGGCACAGTGCACTTGAGTAGCACCATTTCGGCGCAGCCGCCGATTATATTGGCATTTAGTCAATACTGACTAACACGGATGCAAGGTTTACCGTGCCTTCACATGGTGCAAGGCCTGGAAACACCAAGTCGGGCGTTTGTCCTACAGGCCCAGCGTCGATGCAGGAAAGCCCGGTGCACTTTTTCCGTGCAGCCATTCATTGAGTGTTTCACGCACCAGCACGCGGCGCTCGGGCTCGCGGCCCGTCACGCCCACGCAGCGCTCCGGGTCCAGCCGGTGCATGACCCATTGCGGCGACCATAGCACACTGGGAATGTCCAGCGGGTCGGCCGAGGCGCTGCGCCGGCAGGTGATGATGTGGTCCCAGGTGCCGCGCCAGCGCACGAAGCGCGCATGGCGGCGGATCACCTCGTCGTACGAGCGCGCCAGCATGGTGAAGCGCCGGCCCGTACGCGCCCAAGCCTGCAGCGACTCCACCACCGCACGCTCGCCCAGGGGCCAGTCATGGAAATGGGCATCGCTGACCACGATCTCCTCCCAGCCGTCGCGCGCCGCCGTGGCCAGCGCATCGCGCACCAGTTGGATGAAGGTCTCGCGGCTGGCGAAGCGGCCCGAAGGCAGCTCGCCCGGCAAAGCGGCAGGCGGTGGGTTACTGGGATCGTGCGTCACGGTCAGTCCTCCTCGGTGTCCTCGGTATCGGAATGGGCCCATCCTGCATCGCACCAGGACGAAATCAGCTCCAGCGCGTCGTCGCTGGCGCGCGCCAGCTCCCGCTCGGTAAGGCGCCGGTGGTCGGCCAGGCGCCGCATCAGCGTGGCGTCGCGGCCGGCGGCGCGGTAGCTCTCGCCGTTGATGAACACATGCTGCGCGTCATACATCATGCGGGTGCGGCGATCCAGCACCACACCCTCGATCATGGCGCCGGATTCGTCGGGGTCGAACCAGACGTTGGGCTTGGGCTCGGTCAGGTACTCGCCCAGGGCGCGCTCCAGCGCCAATGGCTCGGCCAGGGCCCGGGCCAGCGCCTCGCGCGCGAAGTCCTGCAGGCTGGCGGGAATGGCTGCGGGCTGCTCCACCGCCTCCTGGCGCGGGTCGCGGTAGAGCACGCGGGCATCGCCCTCCTCGGCCTCTTCGGTCAGGCGCACCAGCAGCTCGTTGGCCAGTTCTGCCCGTGCCGGCGCACGAAAACCGATGGAATAGGTCATGCACTCGCCCTCGGCAATGCCGTCGTGGGCATAGCGCGGCGGCAGGTAGAGCATGTCGCCGGGCTCCAGCACGAACTCCTCCTCGGGCTCGAACTGCGCCAGCACCTTGAGCGGTATGCCCTCCTTGAGTGTGAGGTCCTTCTGGCGACCGATGCGCCAGCGCCGCTGGCCATGGGCCTGCAGCAGGAACACGTCATAGCTGTCGAAGTGCGGGCCCACGCCGCCGCCATCGCTGGCGTAGCTGATCATGAGGTCGTCCAGCCGCGCCTCGGGCACGAAGCGGAACTGCTGCATCAGCGCGTGCACGCCCTGGTCATGTAGGTCCACGCCCTGCACCAGCAGCGTCCAGTCGGGCTGCTTGAGCGAGGGCAGCGCGCGGCGCGTGAACGGCCCCTGGCGCAGCTTCCAGGCGCCACGCAGCTGCTGCACCAGGCGCGACTCCACCCCGTCCTGCTCGGCCAGGCCGAACAGTTCGGCACGCTGCACCGGCGGCACGAAGCCCGGGATCGCCTGGCGCACCAGGAGCGGCTTTTTCTGCCAATGGCGGCGCATGAACTGGGCAGGGGTGAGTCCGCCCAGAAGGGTCAGGGGTTGGTGGGCGTCCATGGGTACTGTGTGGCCCTTTGCAGGGCGGTTGGTCAAACTGCGACAATTCTCCTATGGAAATTACCGAACAATGTGTGGTCGCCTTGACCTGGATCCTGAAGGACACCCTTGGCGAGGAACTCGACGTGCTCGAAGAGCCGGTGGAGTTCCTGGTGGGTGGCGATGATCTGCTGCCCCGTATCGAAGAGGCCCTGCAGGGCCACAGCGCAGGCGCCTCGGTGGCGCTGCACCTGGAGCCCGAGGACGCTTTTGGCGACTTCAACGACCAATTGCTGTTCCTGGAGCCGCGCTCGCTGTTCCCGCAGGAAATCGAGGAAGGCATGACCTTCGATGGCGCAGCCCTGCCCGAAGGCGTGAACCCCGACGCACCGCGCGACGTGCTGTACACGGTGGCCGAGATCTACCCCGAGCATGTCGTGCTGGACGGCAACCACCCGCTGGCGGGCATCGCGCTGCGCCTGCAGCTCACGGTGCAGTCGGTGCGCGAAGCCACCGAAGACGAAATCGGCCAGGGTAGTGCGGGAACCGGGTTCTTCCGCGTTCAGCCCCAGGCACCCGGGAACGACCTGCTGCACTGAACGACCACGGGCCCTCAAGAGGGCCCGTTCGTTGCTCGCAGCGCGAGCGGTCGCCGGATGGATCAGATGCGCGAGATCTGGCCGTCGAACAGGCGCACGCGATCGCCTACGCGCAGGTCGCCGGGCGATGGCACGTCATAGGCGCGGTAGCCACCATGATCCAGCTGGATGGAGACCCGGTACGCCTGGGTGTACCCGCTGTTGTTGCGCCCTTCGACTGCATTGCCGGCCACCGCACCGCCGAGCACGCCCACGGCCGTGGCTGCGGCGCGGCCAGAACCGCCACCGATCGAGTTGCCGATCACACCGCCGACCACAGCGCCGATGATGGCACCGGCGCCCGAGGTGCGCCCCTGGCCCTGGGACTGCATCACCTCAATATTCGCAACGCGGCCAAACTCGGTGGGAACCGGGTTGGAAGACGAGTAGACCGGCGCCTGGGTCTGGTAGCCGCCGCCGGCGTAGTATTCCTGCGAACGCGGGGGAGCACCGCAAGCGGCGAGGCTCCCGATCAGGATGAGGGAGCCAGTCAGCGTGGCGATACGGGTCGTCTTGTTCATTGCAATCTCCTGAAGATGGATCTCGGCGGGCGACCAACTGCACCAGCGCAGCGGTCCTTGCCCGACCATGCTGAGATTGAATCACCGGCCAAGGGTTCCCGGCGCCATCCGGCAGCGGGAGGCCGCGTCAGCCATCACCTACAGGATAGGAAGCCTGCCAAGCCGCCCGCAAGCGTTTGTTCAGAAGATTACAAATGCCTGCGCAAGCTCAGGCCTTGCCGGTCGAGCCGTAGCCACCTTCGCCGCGCTCCGTCGCGGTGAACTCGGTCACCACATTGAATTGCGCCTGCACCACGGGCACGATGACCAGTTGCGCCAGGCGCTCCATGGGCTCGAGCGTGAAGGCCGTGCTGCTGCGGTTCCAGGCGCTCACCATGAGCTGGCCCTGGTAGTCGCTGTCGATCAGGCCCACCAGGTTGCCCAGCACGATGCCGTGCTTGTGACCGAGGCCCGAGCGCGGCAGGATCAGCGCGGCATACCCAGGGTCCTTGAGGTAGACGGATATGCCCGTGGGCACCAGTTGCCAGGCATTGGGTTCGAGGGTGAGCGGCGCATCCAGGCAGGCCCGCAGGTCGAGCCCCGCGCTGCCGGGTGTGGCGTAGGTGGGCAACTGGTCCGCCATGCGCGGATCGAGAATCTTGACGTCAATCTTCACTTCTTGTTTCCTGTCTTGCGCTGCTGGGCCCCTTGCCGCTGGCGCTCCTTCACGGCCGCTGGCGGCACCACTGCGGTGCCTGCCGATGCGGCAGCATTGATCACGATGCCCATGAACCACCACAGGCCGGCCATCACCGCCAACCCAAACCACGAGCCCTGGCCCACCATCACGAGCGTGAGCGCATACACCGCCGCGACCACGGCCAGCAGCGTGCGGGCGATGCGCACCATGCCGAGGAAGGGCGACACCACTTTCAGCAGATCGGGGGGCAAGGCCACCGCCAGCGGTACCGGGCTGGCGCCGCCCTGGCGTGCCGCCGCCTGCGCGGAGCCGGGGGCCACGCCGCCGGGCAACTGGTGCTGCTGCGTGACCTGCGCGGAATGGGCCGCCTGCGCCCGCCCCGACTGCAGCGCCTGGGAGGCGCTCAGCCGCTCCACATAGCTGGCGAAGTCGCCATTGGGCGGAGTGTCCCATTCGGGCTTGATCGAGTGCATCGTCATAGGGCCTCCCCGCAGGGCTCAAGAAATGGGCGAAAAACCATCAGCCGCGCCGCGCGGGCAGTCGTGCAGCCACCTCGCCCACCAGGCGCTGCGCCAGGGAGCGCTTGGACGCCAGGGGCAGTTCGCGGTGGCCATGCTCATCCACCAGCAGCAGGGCATTGTCGTCCTGGCCGAAGGTGGCAGGGCCGATGTTGCCCACCAGCAGCGGAATTTTCTTGCGCAGGCGCTTGGCCGTGGCATGGGCCAGCAGGTCGTGGCTCTCTGCTGCAAAACCCACGCAGTAGAGTTCGCCGGACAGCGCCTCTGGCAACCGGGCCACGGTGGCCAGGATGTCGGGGTTCTCGACGAAGGCCAGCGTCGGGGCCTGGCCCGAGCCGTCCTTCTTGATCTTTTCATCGGCCTGCGTGGCCGGGCGCCAGTCGGCCACGGCCGCCGTGGCGATGAACACCGAGGACGTGGGCGCCAGCGCCATCACCGCAGCCAGCATCTGCTGGGCCGACTGCACATTCACGCGCTGCACGCCACGCGGCGTGGGCAGGTGCACGGGCCCGGCCACCAGGGTCACCTCGGCACCGGCTTCGCGCGCGGCGCGGGCGATGGAAAAGCCCATCTTGCCACTCGACAGGTTAGTGATACCGCGCACCGGGTCGATGGCCTCGAAGGTCGGACCCGCCGTGATCAGCACCTTGCGCCCCGCCAGGGGCTTGGGCGTGAAAAAGGCGATCAACTCGTCGAGCAGCTCCAGCGGCTCCAGCATGCGGCCGTCGCCGGTTTCGCCACAGGCCTGGTCGCCGTTGCCCACGCCGAGCACCCGGGCGCCGTCTTTCGCGACCTGGGCCAGGTTGCGCTGGGTCGCGGGGTGGGCCCACATCTCGCGGTTCATGGCGGGCGCCAGCAGCAGGGGCACACGGTCCATGGGGCGCGCCAGGCACAGCAGGCTGAGCAGCTCGTCGGAGCGGCCCTCGACGAGCCGGGCGATGAAATCGGCGCTGCAGGGCGCGATCAGGATGGCGTCGGCCTCGCGGCTCAGGTTGATGTGGGGCATGTTGTTGGGCTCGCGCGCATCCCACTGCGAGCCATACACGGGGCGCCCCGACAGGGCCTGCATGGTCACCGGCGTGATGAACTGCGCGGCCGCCTCGGTCATCACCACCTGCACGGTGGCGCCCTCCTTGATCAGTTGGCGGCATAGATCGGCCGACTTGTAGCAAGCCACGCCTCCGCTCAGTCCCAGAACAATGTGTTTGCCAGCAAGCTCATTCATGGGCGCGAATTTAGCAGACGGCCAGGAGGCTGTCGGAATTGGAGCGTCGAAAGCGAAAATCGGCCCCAGCGAGGACAGTTTTTGCCGGATTTGCAGCCCCACAGCCAGGCTATGGGGCAAAAAGGCGGTGAAAAATGGACCGCTGCGGCCGATTTGCAGCCGACGATTTCCAAGTCCGACAGCCTCCTGGCCCGCAGGTGCATGGCTTCAAAAGACCTTGGCAGGCCCGGTGCCGGGCGGCCATCTATAATCCCAATTTCCCACCACCAAAAAAGACATGACCAAATTTGTCTTCGTCACCGGCGGTGTGGTGTCTTCCCTGGGCAAGGGAATCGCCTCAGCCTCCCTTGCCGCGATCCTCGAATCGCGGGGCCTCAAAGTCACCCTCATCAAGCTCGACCCGTACATCAACGTGGATCCGGGCACCATGTCACCGTTCCAGCATGGCGAAGTGTTCGTCACGGACGATGGCGCCGAAACCGATCTCGACCTGGGTCACTATGAGCGTTTCATCGAAACGCGCATGAAAAAGACCAACAACTTCACGACCGGCCGCATCTACCAGAGCGTGCTGGAAAAGGAGCGCAGGGGCGACTACCTGGGCAAGACCGTGCAGGTGATTCCGCACGTCACCAATGAAATCCAGGAGTACATCAAGCGCGGCGCTGGCGTCGGCACCGATGACGCCGTGGATGTGGCCATCGTGGAAGTCGGCGGCACCGTGGGCGACATCGAGTCCCTGCCCTTCCTGGAAGCCGTGCGCCAGCTGAGCCTGAAGCTCGGCCCGAACAACGCCGCCTTCGTGCACCTGACCTACGTGCCATGGATCGCCGCGGCCGGCGAGCTCAAGACCAAGCCCACCCAGCACACGGTGCAGGAGCTGCGCAAGATCGGTATCCAGCCCGACGCGCTGCTGTGCCGCGCCGACCGCCGCATGCCCGAGGACGAGCGTGCCAAGATCTCGCTGTTCACCAACGTGCCCGAGTGGGGCGTGATCAGCATGTGGGACGTGGACACCATCTACAAGGTGCCGCGCATGCTGCACGAGCAGGGACTTGATGGCCTGATCTGCGACAAGCTGCGCCTGAACACGCCGCCCACCAGCCTCAAGCGCTGGGACCAGCTGGTGTACGAAACCGAGCACCCGCAGGGCGAGGTCACCATCGCCATGGTCGGCAAGTACGTGGACCTGTCGGACAGCTACAAGTCGGTGAACGAGGCGCTGCGCCACGCCGGCATGAAGAACCACGTGCGCGTGAAGATCGAGCACGTGGACTCCGAGACCATCAACGCCGCCGACGCGGCCGAGAAGCTCGCCAAGTACGACGCCATCCTGGTGCCCGGCGGCTTTGGCGCACGCGGGGTGGAAGGCAAGATCAGCACCGCCCGCTTTGCCCGCGAGCAGCAGGTGCCCTACCTGGGCATTTGCCTCGGCATGCAGGTGGCCACCATCGAGTATGCGCGCCATGTGGCCGGCCTCAAGGACGCCAACAGCACCGAATTCGAGCCTGCCACGCCGCACCCCGTGATCGCCCTGATCACCGAGTGGAAGGACGCCGACGGCACCATCAAGCAGCGCGACGAGAACTCCGACCTGGGCGGCACCATGCGCCTGGGCGCGCAGAGCTCGGACGTTTCGGCCGGCACGCTGGCGCACGAGATCTACGGCAACATCGTGACCGAGCGCCACCGCCACCGCTACGAAGCCAACGTGAACTACCTGGACCAGTTGCGCAAGGCGGGCCTGGTGATCTCGGCACTGACGCAGCGCGAGCAGCTCACCGAGATCGTCGAGCTGCCCAAGAGCGTGCACCCCTGGTTCATCGGCGTGCAGTTCCACCCCGAGTTCAAGTCCACCCCCTGGAACGGCCACCCGCTGTTCAATGCCTTCATCAAGGCGGCGGTGGAGCACCAAAAGAGCCTGCAGCAGCCCGCCGTGGCGGCCTGATCGGCACAACCCATCCAGAAAAGAAGAGACCCTGCCATGAAACTCTGCGGCTTTGATGTCGGCCTCACACACCGCTTCTTCCTCATCGCGGGCCCCTGCGTGATCGAGTCCGAGCAACTGCAGATGGACGTGGCCGGGCAGCTCAAGGAGATCACGGGCGCCCTGGGCATTCCGTTCATCTTCAAGAGCAGCTTCGACAAGGCCAACCGGTCTTCGGGCACCAGCTTTCGCGGCCCGGGCCGCGACAAGGGCCTGGAAATCCTGGCCAAGATCCGCAAGGACCTGGGCGTGCCGGTGCTCACCGACGTGCACACCGAGGACGACATCACCGAGGCAGCCAAGGTGGTCGACGTGCTGCAGACGCCGGCCTTCCTGTGCCGCCAGACCGACTTCATCCGCGCCGTGGCGCAGTCGGGCAAGCCGGTGAACATCAAGAAGGGCCAGTTCCTCGCGCCGCACGACATGAAGAACGTGATCGACAAGGCCCGCGCTGCCGCCCGTGACGCCGGCCTGCCCGAGGACAGCTTCATGGCCTGCGAGCGTGGCGCGAGCTTTGGCTACAACAACCTGGTGTCGGACATGCGCAGCCTGTCCATCATGCGCGAGACCAACGCCCCGGTGGTGTTCGACGCCACGCATTCGGTGCAGCTGCCCGGCGGCAACGGCACCAGCAGCGGCGGCCAGCGCGAGATGGTGCCGGTGCTGGCACGCGCGGCCGTGGCCGTGGGCGTTGCCGGCCTGTTCATGGAAACCCACCCGGACCCGGCCAACGCCCTGTCCGACGGGCCCAACGCCGTGCCGCTCAAGCACATGAAGGCGCTGCTGGAGACGCTGGTGGCGCTGGACGGCATCACCAAGAAGAACGGTTTTCTCGAAAACAACTTTGGAGCCTGAGACATGAGCAGTGGTTACGTCATCGCATCGGTCACCGTCACCAACCCCACACAGTACGAGGAGTACCGCAAGTGGAGCACCATCGCCATGCAGGCCCATGGCGCCGAAGTCTGCGTGCGCGGTGGCAAGGTCGAAGTGCTGGAAGGCGACTGGAACCCCGGCCGCACCGTGATCCTCAAGTTTCCGAGCTTCGAAGCGGCCCGCGCTTTCTATGACACGCCCGAATACCAGAAAGCCAAGGCGGCGCGCGAAGGCGCCGCCATCATGCGCATGGTCTGCGTAGAAGGCGTATAGCCACCGCAGGCCGCAATACGTACCCGGTACGTACCGCACCTGCCCCGAACACTATCAAATCGGTAGCATAGAATCGCGACCGACGCGCGGCGGCGCCAGGCACCGCAGGTGGTTTGCCCCTCCTCCCTGCCCGTCCGGATGAATTTCAAAAACCCTCAAGGAAGATCATGAGTGCCATTGTTGACATCGTAGGCCGCGAAGTGCTGGACAGCCGCGGCAACCCCACCGTCGAATGCGACGTGCTGCTGGAGTCGGGCGTGATGGGCCGTGCGGCCGTGCCTTCGGGCGCCTCCACCGGCAGCCGCGAAGCCATCGAGCTGCGCGACGGCGACAAGAGCCGCTACCTCGGCAAGGGCGTGCTCAAGGCGGTCGAGCACATCAACACCGAGATCTCCGAAGCCGTGCTGGGCCTGGATGCCTCCGAGCAGGCCTTCCTGGACAAGACGCTGATCGACCTGGATGGCACCGACAACAAGGGCCGCCTGGGCGCCAACGCCATGCTGGCGGTCTCGATGGCCGTGGCCCGTGCAGCCGCCGAAGAATCCGGCCTGCCGCTGTACCGCTACCTGGGCGGCATGGGCAGCATGCAGCTGCCCGTGCCCATGATGAACGTGATCAATGGCGGCGCACACGCCAACAACAGCCTGGACCTGCAGGAGTTCATGATCATCCCCGTGGGCGCACCCACCTTCCGCGAAGCCCTGCGCTGGGGCGCCGAGGTGTTCCACGCACTGAAGAAGATCCTGCACGACAAGGGTATCAGCACCGCCGTGGGCGACGAAGGCGGCTTTGCCCCCAGCGTCGAAAACCATGAAGCGGCCATCGTGCTGATCCTGCAGGCCATCGAAGCCGCCGGCTACACGGCGGGCGAGCAGATCGCCCTGGGCCTCGATTGCGCGGCCAGCGAGTTCTACAAGGACGGCCACTACGTGCTCGAAGGCGAAGGTGGCCTGAAGCTTACCGCCACGCAATGGACCGACATGCTGGCCTCGTGGTGCGACAAGTACCCCATCATCAGCATCGAAGACGGCATGCACGAAGGCGACTGGGATGGCTGGAAGATCCTGACCGATCGCCTGGGCAAGAACGTGCAGCTGGTGGGCGACGACCTGTTCGTCACCAACACCAAGATCCTCAAGGAAGGCATCGACAAGAAGATCGCCAACTCGATCCTGATCAAGATCAACCAGATCGGCACGCTGACCGAGACCTTTGCCGCCATCGAGATGGCCAAGCGCGCCGGCTACACCGCCGTGATCTCGCACCGCTCGGGCGAAACCGAAGACAGCACCATCGCCGACATCGCCGTGGGCACCAACGCCGGCCAGATCAAGACCGGCTCGCTGTCGCGCTCGGACCGCATCGCCAAGTACAACCAGCTGCTGCGCATCGAGGAAGACCTGGGCGACATCGCCCACTACCCCGGCCGCGCTGCGTTCTACAACCTGCGCTGACCCCTGCCCGCATGCCGGCCCGGCCGCCCGCCCTGTTGCGCGCCGTCCGCCCCCTGCGGGGCGGCGCGGTGGCCGTGGTGCGTGGCTGGTAAGCTAAAGCATGGTCAACCGCCTTGTTCCCGTTGTGCTGCTGGCCCTGCTGGCAGCCGTGCACGCCCAGCTGTGGCTGGGGCGCGGCAGCCTGCCGCGCGTGAACGAGATGCAGCGCCAGATCGATGTGCAGAAAGCCGCCAACGCACAGGCGCAGCAGGCCAACGAGCGCCTGACCTCCGAGGTGCATGACCTCAAGGAGGGCCTGGACATGGTCGAGGAAAAGGCGCGCAGCGAGCTGGGCATGGTGCGGCCCAACGAAATCTACGTGCAGTTCACGCCGCGCTGAGCGGCGTAGGCTCTCCCTCTCACAGACCGATTCCGTGCCTTTGAAGATCGTGCTGCTGGGCGCGCCCGGCACCGGCGCACAGGATCTGGCCGACGCCCTCGCGGCGCACCTGGCCGCCACGCCCTCCCCCACACCCGTCACACTGACCGTGCTGGCGGACTTCTCCGCCCTGGACCAGACCGCCTCCATGGCACTGCTGATGGGCCTGGACCTGCCCTGCCCGCAAGGCCAGCAGCCCGCGCAGCAGGCGGCCGACGCGCGGCTGCGCGCGGCGCTCAATGCGGCGGGCATCGGCTACCGGGTGGTGTATGGAACAGGGTCGGCCCGTTTGGCCAGCGCCTTGCGCGCGCTAGGCGCCGTGCTGGGCAGGCCTGAAAGCGATGCCGTGCAGACCAACGAATCCCGCGCGGCCCGTCTGCGCGCCTATGGGTGCGAAAAATGCAGCGATCCGGTGTGTGAGCACCGGCTGTTCACTGCGCTGACCCGGCCTCCTGCGCCAGGCTGCGCTTGAGCTCCTTGAGCAGCAACACCACCTGGCTGGAGCCGTGGCGGTAGCCGCCATTGAGCACCTGCACCACGCGCGGCCATTCGCCCTGCTGCGCCAGCTCGACAATGGTGGCGGCCTGTTCGTGGAAATACTCGTGGCGCGCCACCAGCAGGGTGAAGGCCGGGCGGTCGCCCAGCAGTTCGGCACCCACACCGTGCAGCCAGCGGCCCAGGGCGTCCTGGTCGGTGCGGCGCACCATGGCCGGGTCCAGCCCCTTGGAGGAGCGGCCTTCGAGGTAGTCCATCAGCCGCTCTTTCCAGCGCTCGTGGGCGTTGATGGCGGCGTCCAGGTCGAGCACGGCCAGCACCGTGTCGGCACGCCGGGAGTCCTGCGCGAGCGAGCTTTCGTAAAGCGCCAGTGGCGGCACTCCCCTGTGGCGGGCACCCATGCCCATGACGCGACTCAGAAACCCCATGACAGCCCTTTGTAACAGGCCTTGATGGTAGACCCGCCGCGCTGCACGTGCCGGCCGCGATTGTCAACGATGGTCAGATGGCCAGCCCGGTGCGGCGGCCACCGCCCCTATTGCATGCCCGTGGGCGCTGGCGGCTGGATGATGGCCGGTTCCACGAAGATCTGCGCCGCATCCACCGCATCGAAGCGGTACTGCTGGCCGCAGAACTCGCAGCCCACCTCGATCTCGCCGCGCTCGGCCAGGATGCTCTCGGCCTCCTCTGCGCCCAGGTTGCGCAGCATGGCGCTCACGCGTTCGCGGCTGCAGGTGCACGCAAAGCGCGGGCCCGTCTCGCCCTGCTGGGGCTCGAAGCGCACCAGCTTCTCCTCCCAGAACAGGCGGCGCAGAATGGTGTCCACGTCCAGGCTCAGCAGTTCCTCGCGGGTCAGGCTGGCGGCCAGGTGGGCGATGCGGTTGTAGTCTTCGTTGTGGCCGATCTGGTCTTCGTTCTCGCGGTGCGACAGACCGGAGGCCAGATTGCCCTCGCCCTTGATGGGCATGCGCTGGATCAAGAGACCCGCCGCCACCTTGTCGTTGGCGCCCAGCACCAGCACGGTGTCGAGCTGCTCGGACTGCAGCATGTAGTGCTGCAGCACGTCCGACAGGCGGTCGAGCTTTTCGTGGTGGTCGCCGTGCAGCGGCACCACGCCCTGGTAGGGCTGCTGGCCGGGGTGGCGGTTCTTGGGGTCGAGCGTGATGGCGCAGCGCCCGCCGCCGCCCACGTTCACCATCTGGCTCAGGCGGGCGTCGGCCGGCACCTCGCCGGTGACGGTGGCGGTGGCGCGCAGGGAGAGGTCGGACTGCACCTCGGCCACGGCCAGCTTCACCGGCCCGTCGCCGAACACCTGCAGGACCAGCGCGCCATTGAACTTGATGTTCGACTGCATCAGCACGCCCGCCGCCGCCATCTCACCGAGCAGTTCGGTGACCGGGGCGGCGTAGGCGCCCGTGGCCGAGTTGCCGGCACGCCGGGCCAGGATGTCGGTCCAGGCGTCAGTCAGGCGCACGAGCATGCCGCGCACAGGCAGGCCATCGAAGAGGAATTTGTGAAGTTCAGACACTAAGCAGGGTTCCAGGTAAATACAAGGATCGGTGGAGAGGTGCTCCCATGCGGATTGGCATTCAATCGGATAACCAGGCGGGGAGCCGCAGACAGTGCTGTAGCACGGCAAGGGTCCTCAACGACGTTATACGGTTGAAGGCCAATCCGCATCAGCCGATCCGGTGCAGGCCGCTCTGGAAGCGGCGCGCATTGTCGATGTAGTGTTGCGCGCTCTGGCGCAGGCCCTCGATCTGCTCGGGGCTCAGTTCGCGGACCGCCTTCGCGGGGCTGCCGATGATCATGGAGCCATCGGGAAACTCCTTGCCTTCGGTCACCAGCGCGCCGGCGCCCACCAGGCAGTGCTTGCCGATCTTGGCGCCGTTGAGCACGATGGCCCCGATGCCGATCAGCGATTCATCGCCGATGGTGCAGCCGTGCAGCATGACCTGGTGGCCCACCGTCACGCGCTCGCCCACCACCAGCGGCTTGCCGATGTCGGCGTGCAGCACGCTGGCATCCTGGATGTTGGAGCCGGCGCCGATGGTGATGCTTTCCGTGTCGCCACGCACCACGGTGCCGAACCAGACGCTCGCGTCCTCGCCCAGCACCACGTTGCCCATGACCTGGGCGCTGTCGGCCACCCAGGCCGAAGCGGCCACCTGGGGAATCGCACCATCGAGTTCGTAAATCGCCATACCGCAGACTCCAGACAGAAAGAAAATATTGCCCGCATCGGGGCCTGCCAATGGTTACAAAGCGTTTGCGGCGTTGCAGATGGCAGGGCCTAGAATTGTAAGGATGGAGCTACGCCAACGTGCACTGCAGGTCTTGTGCCTTACAGACCCCGAACAAAAAGCGGCGCAGTCGCTGAGCCTGCACGCGCAGGCCGCTCAGCTTTCAATAGCAGACAAAGCCCCTGAAGGCCCTGCGGACCCTGGCGCACTGCCCGGTCGCCCGGAGCGCCCGGTGTTGCTGCGGCACACCGAGTTGGCCCGCCGCTCCCCCGCCACGCCCGAAGGCCGGGCCATTTTGCTGCACGCCATCGCCCACATCGAGTTCAACGCCATCAACCTGGCGCTCGACGCCGTCTGGCGCTTCGATGGCATGCCAGGCGCCTACTACCTGGACTGGCTGCGCGTGGCGGCCGAGGAGGCCACCCACTTCAACCTGCTGCGCGAACACCTGCGCACGCACGGCCATGACTATGGCGACTTCCCGGCCCACCAGGGCCAGTGGACCATGTGCGAGAAGACGCAGGACGATGTCCTGGCGCGCATGGCTCTGGTACCGCGCACGATGGAGGCGCGCGGCCTGGATGCCACCCCGCAGATCCAGCGCAAGCTGCGCCAGGTTGGCTCGCCCGATGCGCTGGCCGCCGTGGACATCCTCGAGATCATCCTGCGCGACGAGGTGGGCCATGTCGCCATCGGCAACCACTGGTACCGCTGGCTGTGCACGCGCCAGGGGCTGGAGCCCGAGGCGCACTACGGCGTGCTGGCGCGCCAATATGAAGCGCCGCGCCTGAAGCCGCCGTTCAACGATGCCGCCCGCCGTGCCGCCGGGTTCACCGACACCGAGCTCCTGTGGCTCCAGCAGGGCTGAGCAGGCTGCTCGGACACCCGAACTTCCCTACAATGCCTCGCGTCCCCCCTCCCTTCATGCACAGCCAACGCATCCACGATCCATGTCCACCCACCCTGCCCATGGAACCACCTACCCTGCCCGGCCTGCCCCGGGCCAGTCTTCCGTGGCAATGATCGCGCGCCAGGCCATCGTCAATGGCCAGCAGATCGTGGTCGGCTACGAGCTGTTCAACCGCTCGCGCACCGAAGCGGCCCACACGGCGGCCAGCGATGTGATCCTGATCTTCAATGCCCTCTCGCATGCGGGCACCGAAGAGCTCGTGGGCAAGAAGCTGATCTTCGTGAACTGCACGCACGAAAGCCTCTCGGGCGGCCACCTGGAGCTGCTGGACCCGGACAAGGTGGTGCTGGAGATACCTCCCCTGGGCCACGCCGCAACCGATGAGGTGGCTGCGCGCCTGCCCATCCTCAGCGGCCTGCGCGAACGCGGCTTTCACCTGGCGTTCAACCATACGGTGCTGCAATCGACCTATGCCCCCTGGCTGCCGCTGGCCGACTACATCAAGCTCGACCTGTCGGTGCTGGCGGTCGACCAGCTGGCGGTGCTGATCAGCTATGCCGGGCGCCACTCCCAGGCCGAACTGATCGCCGAGAAGGTGGAAACCGCCCAGCAGTACGACACGGTCTCCACCCAGGGCGTGCAGCTGTTCCAGGGCTACTGGTTCGCCCGCCCGGCACTGGTCGAGGCGAAACTGCTCACGCCGGCCCAAAGCAGCATCATCCAGCTGATCAACCTGGTGCGCCAACAGGCCAGCACCGACGAGATCGAAGAGGTGCTCAAGAAGGATGCGGGCCTGGCCTTCAACCTCATGCGCCTGATCAATTCGGCCGGGTTCGGCATGAACCGCGAGATCACCTCCTTCCGCCAGGCGGTGATGCTGATGGGCCTGAAAAAGCTCTTCCGCTGGGCAGCCCTGCTGCTCACGGCCTCGCGCACCAGCGGCGCGCCCTCGTCCGTGGGCCAGACCGCCGTGGTGCGCGGGCGCCTGATGGAACTGCTGGCGCTGGAGACCCTGCCCCCCGACGAGGCCGACCAGGCCTTCGTCGTGGGCATCTTCTCCCTGCTGGACGTGATGCTCTCCATCCCCATGGAATCGGCCATCGGCCTGCTCAACGTGCCCGAGGCATCCGCTGCGGCCCTGCTGCGCCGCGAGGGCTTCCTCGGTGACCTGCTGAACCTGGCCGAGGCCTGCGAATCCAGCGACGACGCCGTTTTCGACCGCGCCGCCGGCACCTTGCACCTGTCCAGCCAGCAGATCAACCTGGCCCACCTGCAGGCCCTGGCCTGGGCCGACCAATTGACCGAGGACTGACCGAGGATTGACCCTGCGGTCGAGAGACGTGCAAGATGCATACAGAAGGATTACTGCAGCGGGTCTAGAATCCGATCCAGTAGCCCTCTCTGTCTATCCCTATCCAAGCGCCCATGTCGACCACCCCTGAACAAGCCGCCTCCGAAGTCGATCCGACCCAGGAGAACGTCGAAGACAGCAATCTGGCCATCATTGCGCGCCAGCCCATCGTGGACCAGCACCGCGCCGTGTATGGCTACGAGCTGTTCGACCGCTCCACCGCCACCGCCTCGCACACCGCCGCCAGCGATGCCGCCCTGCTGTTCAACGCCCTGTCGTACGCAGGCACCGAGGCCCTGGTGGGCAAGAAGACCGTCTTCATCAACTGCACGCACGACAGCCTGGCGGGCGGCCACCTGGAGCTGATCCACCCCGAAAAGGTGGTGCTCGAAGTGCCCCCGCTGCCCGACAGTGCCACCCAGGAAGAGATCGACGGCCGCGTTCCCGTGCTCGAGTCGCTGCGCGCCCGTGGCTTTCGCCTGGCGTTCAACCAGCATGCCCTGCGCCGGGCCTATGCCAGCTGGATGCCGCTGGCGGCTTACATCAAGCTGGACATGCAGGCCTTCAAGCCCGAGCTGGCAGGCCCGCTGGTCAAGTTTGCCGGCAACTACGCCAAGGCCACGCTGGTGGCTGAAAAGGTGGAGACGCCCGAGCAGTTCAAGATGATGCTCGACCTGGGCGTGAAGCTGTTCCAGGGTTTCTGGTTCGCCAAGCCCTCGCTGGTCAAGGCCACCACCATCCGGCCTTCGCAGGCCACCATCATCCAGCTGATCAACCTGGTGCGCAAACAGGCCAGCACCTCCGAGATCGAGGACCTGCTCAAGAAGGACCCCACGCTGTCCTTCAACCTGCTGCGCTTCATCAACTCCTCGGGCTTCGGCCTGTCGTGCGAGATCACCTCGTTCCGGCACGCGGTGATGATCCTCGGCCTGAAAAAGCTGTTCCGCTGGGCGGCGCTGCTCATGACTACCTCGCGCGCCGACGGCTCGCCGCCGGCCGTGGGCCAGACCGCCGTGGTGCGCGGCCGCCTGATGGAGCTGCTGGCCACCGAACTGCTGCCGCCCGAAGAGTGCGACAACGCCTTCGTGGTGGGCGTGTTCTCGCTGCTGGACACCATGCTCAACGTGCCGATTGAGAAGGCCCTGGAATCCGTGGCACTGCCCCAGACCGTGACCGACGCACTGCTGCACAACACCGGTGTGTTCGCCCCATTCCTGGAGCTGACCAAGGCCTGCGAAAGCGGCGACGAAGTGGTGTTTGCCCGCACGGCCGAAGCCCTGCACCTGTCGAACCGCCAGGTCAACTGGGCCCACCTGCAGGCGCTGACCTGGGCCGAAAGCCTCAACGCAGACTGACCGCGCACCGGCCGCGCCATGCGACAAAGGGGAGCCAGTGGCTCCCCTTTTGCATTCTTCGGGCGCTTACTGCCCCTTGATGCCCGCCGCGCGGATGATGCGCAGGTTGGCCTCGGACTCCGCGGCAATGCGCTTGCCGAAGTCGGCCGCCGTGCCGCCCAGGGGCACGTTGTCGGAAGCGTCGAGCTTGCTGCGCACATCGGGCAGGGCCAGCACCTTGTTGATCTCGGCATTGAGCCGGGCCACCACGGCGGCAGGCATGCCCGCCGGTGCGAACACCCCGAACAGCGAGGACAGGTTGGCCGCGCCCTGACCCAGCTCGGCCAGGGTGGGCACGTCGGGCAGGGTGTCGAGCCGGTCGGGAGCACCCACTGCCAGGGCCTTGAGCTTGCCGGCCTTGATGTGCTGCAGCACGGCCGGCCCGGCGTTGGTGGACAGGATCTCGAACTGCCCGCTGAGCGCGTCGTTCATCTGCTGGCCGCCGCCCTTGTAGGGGATGTGCGTCATCTGCACGCCGCTGGTGTGCATGACCTGCTCCAGCATGATGTGGCCCAGCGACGCCTGGCCCGAGGTGGCCCAGCGGATGGCGCCCGGTTTGGCCTTGGCCTGCGCCAGCAGGTCGCGAAAATCGCGCGCGCTGCTGGCCGGCGTGCCCAGCAGCAGCACGGGCGAGTACATCACGGTGGCCACGGGCACGATGTCCTTGGCCGGATCAAAGGGCGATGCCCCCAGGTGCGGATTCAGCGCCAGCGGACTGATGGCCGCAAAGCCCAGGGTGTGCCCGTCCGTCGCCTTGGCCACGGCATCCAGGCCAATGCTGCCGCTGGCCCCGGCCTTGTTCTCGATCACCACCGGCTGGCCCAGCGGGCCTGCCAGCTTGTCGGCCAGCAGCCGCGCCACCACGTCGCTCACGCCTCCGGCCGGGTAGGCCACCACGATGCGCACCGGCCGCATGGGCCAGGTCGGCGCCTGGGCATGCGCCAAGGCAGGCGCCAGCAGCAGCGCGGCACTGCCGGCCAACCCTCCCAGCGCAGCGCGCCGGCTGGTGTTCACGGTATGGTTGTCGGATTCCATGTTCAGTCCTTTTTTTGGATTCAATATCTCGAGGGATTGTGGCCCGATCACCCACGCGGATGGTGCTGCGCGTGCAGGGCCTTGAGCCGCTCGCGCGCCACATGGGTGTAGATGGTGGTGGTGGAAATATCGGCATGCCCGAGCAGCAGTTGCACCACGCGAAGGTCGGCGCCGTGGTTCAGCAGGTGGGTGGCAAAGGCATGGCGCAGCGTGTGCGGCGACAGCGGCGTGGTGATGCCGGCCACGGCCGCCCATTTCTTCACGATGACCCAGAACATCACGCGCGTCATGCCGGCACCGCGATGGGTCACGAACAGGTCGTCCGTCTGCTGGCCCGCGAGGATGGCGCCGCGCGCCTCGGCCAGGTAGCGGTCGAGCCACTGGCGCGCCTCTTCGCCAAAAGGCACCAGGCGCTCCTTGCTGCCCTTGCCCATGACGCGCAGCACGCCTTCATTGAGCCCGAGCTGGAAGGTCTTGAGCGTGACCAGCTCGGTCACGCGCAGGCCGCTGGCGTACATCAACTCCAGCATGGTGCGGTCGCGCAGGCCCAGGGGGTTGCCCAGATCGGGCGCGGTGAGCAGGGCCTCCACCTGCGCCTGCGACAGGGTCTTGGGCACGTGCAGAGGCTGGCGCGCCGCCTGCAAGCGCACGGTGGGGTCGGCGCTGATGCGCCGCTCGCGCAGCGCCCAGTGGAAGTAGCGCCTGAGCACTGTCAGGCGCCGGTTGGCCGAGGTGGCGCGGGTCTCTTCATGCCGTGCCGCGAAGTAGCCCTGCAGGTGCTGCTCGGCCGTGCCGTCCAGGGCCAGCCCGGGATGGTGCTCGGCCAGCCACTGCGCATACAGCGTGAGGTCGCGCCGGTAGGCGGCCAGGGTGTTGCGCGAGAGGCCGTCCTCCAGCCACAGGGCGTCCACAAAGGTATCGATCGCGTTCAGGCTGGCGGTGAGCATGCCAAAACCATAGCACGTAAAAAAGCCGCCCGTGGGCGGCTTGGGTACAGCGTGGGCGCGCCTGGTTTATTCCAGCGTCAGCTTCTGCTTGACCACCACGTCCTTGTAGACCGCGAATTCGGCCTTGATCTGCTCGGCAAACTGCTCGGGCGTGTTGCCGATCACGATGGAGCCGGTCTCCTCGATGCGCTTCTTCACGGCCGGATCTTCCAGCGCCTTGCGCACGGCGGCGTTGACCTTGTCGACCACTTCCTTGGGCAGGCCCTTGGGACCGACGATGCCGTAGTAGGCCATGCGGTTCACGGGCTCCAGCCCCAGTTCCTTGAACGTGGGCACGTTTGGCAGGGCGGCGACACGCTGGGGCGCCGCGACGACGATGGGCACCAGGCGGTTGTCCTTGATGAAGGGCAAGGCCGAGGGCAGGTTGTCGAAGATCATCGGGACCTGGCCGGCCACCGTGTCGTTCAGCGCCGGGCCCGCACCCCGGTAGGGGATGTGCGTCACGAAGGTGTTCGACAGGCTCTTGTACAGCTCCATCTGCAGGTGGCCGATGCCGCCCGTGCCCGACGACGAGTACGAGTACTTGCCCGGCGACTTCTTGAGCTCGGCCACGAAGGCCTTGTAGTCCTTGGCCGGAAAGCTCGGGTTCACCGCAATGATGTTGGGCGTGGCCGCGATATTGGTGATGGGCGTGAAGTCCGTGATCGGGTTGTACGGCGTCTTGGGGTTGATGGCCGGGTTGGCCGCCGTGGTGGACACAGTGGCGATGCCCAGGGTGTAGCCATCAGGCGCCGAGCGGGCGGTTTCGCTGGCACCCACGATGCCGCCGCCACCGGCCTTGTTCTCCACGATCACGCTCTGGCCCAGGGCACGGCCCAGCGGGTCGGCGATCACGCGCGCAATGATGTCGGTGGTGCCACCGGGGGCAAAGGGCACCTGCAGCTTGATGACCTTGTTGGGGTATCCCTGGGCGGCGGCAGATCCTGCGGCAGCCACCAGCGTCAGCGCGAGCCATTGACGACGATGCATTGATTTCTCCTTCATGAGGGGGTAACAGACAGCGATGATGGTATGCGCAATGGCAACCACCGCGCCTTATGGATTTCACATAGGTGCTTACCCGTGGACGGTGCTGCGTCTCGGGTATTCTCGGAGTGTGAATTACGCCCAGCTTCTGCTCCCCGATTTCTCCCTCATCCTGTGCGGTTATCTGGTGTGCCGCTTCACCGCACTGAACCGCGCCGTGTGGCAGCCGGTCGAGAGCCTGGTGTACTACCTGCTGTTCCCGGTGCTGCTGTTCCAGTCCATCGTCAAGAGCCCGGTGGACATCGGCGCCGCATCCGGACTGATCGCCGCCGGCATGCTCACCGGCATCGCCGGCATTGCGCTAGCCTACAGCATGCCGCACTGGCCCTGGCTGGGCAAACAGCTGGATTTACGCGACCACGCGGCCAGTGCGCAGATCGCGTTCCGCTTCAACTCCTTCATCGGCCTGGCGATTGCCGAGCGGCTGGCGGGCGCGCAGGGCCTGCTCATGATCGCCGTGCTGATCGGCGTGTGCGTGCCGCTGTTCAACGTGGCCGCCGTGTGGCCCATGGCACGGCAGGGCGAGCATGGCTTCGTGCGCGAGCTGGCGCGCAACCCGCTGATCGTGGCCACGCTCTCGGGCCTGGTGGCCAACCTGCTCGGGTTCCAGATCCCCGCCTGGATCGAGCCCACCGTCACGCGCATCAGCGCCGCCTCGCTGGCCCTGGGCCTGATGGCGGCGGGTGCGGGCATGCAGTTCGGGCTGCTCACGCGCGGCAAGGCGCTGAGCATCTCGGTGCTGGCCATCCGCCACCTGGTGCTGCCCGTGATCGCCTTCGGCCTGGCGCACCTGTTCGCGCTCAACCCGGTACAGACCACCGTGCTGCTGGCCTTCTCGGCCCTGCCCACGGCCAGCACCTGCTACGTGCTGGCCGCGCGCATGGGCTACAACGGCCCTTACGTGGCCGGGCTGGTGACGCTGTCCACCCTGCTCGGGGTGGTGAGCCTGCCATTTGCGCTGGGTGTCCTGCGGTGAATGCCCTCCACGCCCTGGTACGCAGACGCGTGCTGGCGGCCGGCCTGCTGGCGGCCGGCATCGCACCGCTGGCCGCTTGTGGACGCAAACCAAGCCGTGGGCAGGCCGTCCCGTCCGGGGCCACCGTGCTCGCGCTGGGTGACTCGCTAACCTCTGGCGTGGGCGCTTCTGCCGACACGGCCTACCCCGCCGTGCTGCAGCGCCTGACGGGGTGGAAGGTCATCAACGGTGGCATCTCGGGCGACACCTCGGCCCAGGCCCTGCAAAGGCTGCCGGAGCTTCTGCAAAAGCACCAGCCCGCGCTGGTGATCGTCAGCATCGGGGGCAACGACTTCCTGCGCCGCCAGAGCGCCAGCGCCACGCGCGCCAACGTGTACAAGATCTGCGAGCAGGCCCGCGCCGCCGGTGCGCAGGTATTGCTGGTGGCGATACCCGAGCTGACGATCCTGGCCACCCTGGGCCAGTTGAGTGACCATGCGATGTACGAAGACATCGCCAAGGAGCTGGGGATTCCCCTGCACCGCAAGGGCTGGTCGGGCGTGCTGGCCGACGCCAGGCTGCGTTCGGACAACATACACGCCAACGCCGCCGGGTACGAACTGTTCACCCAGGGGCTTGTGGACACCCTGAAGGACACCGGGCTGCTCGCCCGGTAGGGTGCGAGATCAGGCGATCAGGCGCAGCGCCGACTCCCAGGCCATCTGCGCGTGGGAAAGCCCCTCTTCCCGGTTGAACTGCGCCGCCGTGCGCTCGCACACCGCCACCGGCGGGTAGGTGATGGTGCGGCCGCCCGCGAGGGCCTTGGTCTGCGCCTGGCAGGCACGCTCCAGAAAGTAGATGTTCAGGAAGGCCTCGGCAATGGTGCGGCCTGCGGCCAGCAGGCCGTGGTTGCGCAGGATCATCACGCGGTGCGCGCCCAGGCTGGCCACCAGGCGCTCGCGCTCCTCCAGGTCCAGGGCGATGCCCTCGTAGGCGTGGTAGCCGATATGGCCATAGAACTTGAGCGCATGCTGGGTGATGGGCAAGAGCCCCTCCTCCTGGCACGACACGGCAATGCCGTCGGCCGTGTGCGTGTGGATCACACAGGCCAGGTCATGGCGTGCCATGTGCACGGCAGAGTGGATGGTGAAGCCCGCCGCGTTCACGCGCTCGGCCGCATCGCCGACCTCCACCGCCGCGCCGCTGGGGTCGATCTTCACCAGGTCCTCGGGCCGCATCTCGTGGAACAGCACGCCGTAGCGGTTGATGAGGAAGTGGTCCGGCGTGCCGGGAATGCGCGCGCTGATGTGCGTGTCGATCAGGTCGGTCATACGAAAGTGCGCAATGAGCCGGTACAGTGCCGCAAGGTCGTGCCGGGTCTGGGTTTCGGCATCCACGGATGCAGCGGGTTCGTTGGTGGTCATGGTGGTGTGCTGGTTTGCAGTTGTCGTCAGGCCAGCTCCAGGTCCGGCTGCTGGCGGATCATGGCCGCCACGGCAAGGCTCTGCGCGTCGCCCTGGGCCTCCAGCGCGGCGATCACGCCCAGTCGGTCGGCCACGGACTTGTCCTGGTTGAGCTTCATCTTGCCCTCGATGCGGGCGATGGGAATGCGCACGGCTGCAATGGCGCGCAGGCGCGATGCGGTATGGTCAGTGGGCACGCCTTCAAAGGTCCATTCGCCGCCCAGCGGCGTGTCGTAGGTGGCCACGGTGCGCGTGAGCACCGCGTGGATCGCTGCCACGTCTTCCACCACTTCAGGCGTGCCCTGCACGTGGATGGCGGTGTAGTTCCAGGTCGGAAAAGTGAGCCGGTTGGCATACCAGCTCGGCGAGATGAAGGCGTGAGGACCCTGGAAAATGACCAGCGCCGGAGCACCGGCCTTGAGGTCATGGTATTGCGCATTGCCGCGCGCCAGGTGCGTGGTCAGCAGGCCGTGCGGCCCGCTCTCCTCGTCCACCAGGAACGGCAGGTGCGTGGCATTGATCCCCTGCGCGCCATGGGTCACCAGGGTGGCGAAGCTCCACGCGCGCATGCGCTCGCGCAGCAGCGGCTCGTCCTTTTCCGCATAGGCGGGGGGCGTGTACATGGCGCGGCTCCTTACGCGTGCTGGTGGAACCAGCGCACGGTGTCGTCGAAGGCAACGCCCGCCACGTCGGCCACCGAGACGGCTTCGAGAAAACTGTGCACCGTTCCCTTGTAGACCTTGGACTGCACGTCCACGCCCTCTGCCTTCATCTTGGCCACCATGTCGATGTTGCCGTCGTACAGCGGATCGCACTCGGTGATGACCAGGAAGGCGGGTGGGATGCCGCGCAGGTCGGCATCGAGCAGGTTCATGCGCGGGTCGGTGTAGTCCTCCTTGCGGCCCAGGTAGTTGCGGTAGAACCAGACCATCATGTGCAGCGACAGCCCGTAGTCGCCCGCGCCGTAGCGCACCACCGAGTCCTGGTACAGGTCGGTGCTGAAGCCCGTGTAGTTGAGCACCATGCCGCGGATGGGGCTTGGGCCCAGGTCGCGGAAATGCAGCGCTGTGCACAGCGAAAGGTTGCCGCCGGCCGAATCACCGCCGATGAAGAACTGGTCCTTGTCGAAGCCGATCTCGCCGGCGTGGGCGATGAGCCAGTCCACGGTGTCGATGCACTCCTCGATCGGCTGGGGAAACTTCGCATCGGGTGCACGCGTGTAGTTGATGCCGATGACCACGATGCCGGCCCGCTCGGCGTACTCGCGCATCAGGCGGTCATGCGTGTCCACGCTGAACAGCACGAAGCCACCGCCGTGGATGTAGAAGAATGCGCCGGGCATGCGCTGCTCCTTGGGGTAGTAGGTGCGAATCATCACCTCGCCGTGGCGCGTGGGCACCTGGCGCTCGGTGGTGCGTGCCATCAACGGCCCGCCCGCAGTCCAGGGTGCGCGCACCTTCTCGGCGATGTCGCGGCCCTCGGCAATCGACACCGTATCGCGGCGCGGGAACTTGGATGCGTCCGCCGCCATGCGCTGCACGAACAGCTGGACTTGCGGATCGAGGGGCGCAGGCTTGGCACCCTGGGTGGATGCAGCGAAGGCGGGGTCGGGCTGGTTCATGTTGGGGTGTGTTTGCAGTGGATGGATCGAAAGGCCGGCGCGGGCAGCGTCAGTAGCCGCGCGTGGTGTCTACCTGGTTGAAGAGCGCGCCACCGCTGCGCATCTGGGCGATGTTGCGGGCCACCTGGCCGGCGACCACGTCGTAGGTGGCCATGGTGGCCATGTGGGGCGTGACGACCACGCCCGGCGTGGTCCACAGCGGGTGGTCCTGCGCCAGGGGCTCCTGCTCGAAGACGTCGACCACGGCGCCGCGCAACTGGCCGCTGCCCAGCGCGGCGATCAGGTCGCCCTCGACCAGGTGCTCGCCCCGGCCGCAATGGATCAGCGCCGCACCTTTGGGCAGTGCATCGAAGGTGCGGCGGCCCAGGATGCCGCGCGTCTGCTCGGTCAGCGGCAGCAGGCACACCAGCACATCGGTCTGCGCCAGGAAGGCGTCGTACTGCTCTTGCCCGGCAAAGACCTGGATGCCGGGTACCTCGCGCGCCGTACGCGCCCAGCCGCTCACGGTGTAGCCCAGCGCGGGCAGGCGCGCGGCGATCAGGCCGCCCAGCTCGCCCAGGCCCATGAGGCCGATGCGGCAGGTGGCGGCTGGCGTCTGCAGCGGGCGCTTCCATTCGCGCACACGCTGGCTGGCCAGCGCGGCATCGAGCTTGCGGTGAAAGTACAGCACGCCCCACAGCACGAACTGCAGCATGCCCTCGGCCAGCATGGGATCGACCACGCGGCACACCGGCAGGCCGCGCAGGTCCTGCCCGGCCACGACGTTGTCCACGCCGGCCGCAATGCTGTGCACGAGCTTCAGGTGGGGCATCTGTGCATACAGGTCGGGCGGCGTCTGCCAGCAGACGGCCACCTCGGCCTGCAGTGCACGCGGATCGGGCCAGGTGCACACGTCCAGGGTGGGGTCGGCCGCCTGCAGCAGGGGGCGAAGGAAGTCGAGGTTGGCGGTACGGCTCAGAAGGGCAACGGTGGTCATGACGAGGATGCGATGAGGTGCTGTGCCAGCGCGGGGTGGGCCGACATCGGGGTGGAAGGGACTTGCATGGTAGTCAAGCCGCCAGCCTGTGCTCGAAGAAATCCAGCCCCGGCATGGCCGCCAGCAGCGTGCGCGTATAGGCGTGCTGCGGGTTGCTGAAGAGCTGGCCCGGCGCGCCGCGCTCGACGATCTGGCCGCGCTGCATGACCACCACCGAGTTCGATATCTCGGCCGCCACGCGCAGGTCGTGGGTGATGAACATCATGGTCAGGTTGAGCTCGGCCTTGAGCTCGGCCAGCAAGGCCAGCACCTGCGCCTGGATGGAGACGTCAAGCGCCGACACCGCTTCGTCCGCGATCAACAGGCGTGGCTTGAGCGCCAGCGCCCGGGCAATGGAGATGCGCTGGCGCTGCCCGCCCGAGAACTCGTGCGGAAAGCGGTCGATGGCCGAGGCCCCCAGGCCCACCCGGTCGAGCAGCGCGGCAGCGGCCTTGAGCGCTTCGGCGCGTGGTGTGCCGTAGATCATGGGGCCGCGCGCAATCGCATCGCCCACCTTCTGGCGCGGGTTGAGCGAGGCGAACGGGTCCTGGAAGATGATCTGCACCTGGCGCCGGTACGCGCGCAGCGCCGCGGCATCCTGCCCCAACACGGGCTTGCCCGCAAAGGTGATGCCGCCGCTGTCGGGCTCGATCAGGCGCATCACCATGCGGCCCAGCGTGGACTTTCCCGAACCGGACTCGCCCACCACCGACACCGTCTCGCCCTCCTCGATGGCCAGGTCGATGCCGTCGGCCGCCACCACCGTGCGCGGTGGCGCGAACAGGCCCGCCTTGGAGACGAAGGTCTTCTTCAACTGCTCGATCTTGAGCAGCGGTTCGGCCTGCGCTGCGGGCCTGGCCGTGCTGCGCGCCTGGCGGCCTGGCACGGCGGCGATCAGCGCGCGGGTGTATTCGTGCTGCGGGTTGCGCAGGATGGCGTCGCGCGTGCCCTCCTCCACCACGCGGCCGTGGCGCATCACCACCACGCGGTCGGCAATGTCGGCCACCACGCCGAAGTCGTGGGTGATGAACAGCACACCCATCTTGCGCTCGGCCTGCACCTTCTGGATCAGGTCCAGGATCTGCCGCTGCGTGGTCACGTCCAGCGCCGTGGTCGGCTCGTCGGCCAGCAGCAGGCGCGGGTTGTTCAAGAGCGCCATGGCGATCATCACGCGCTGGCGCTGCCCGCCCGAGAGCTGAAAGGGGTAGCTGCGCACGATCTGCCGGGGTGATGGCAGGCCCACTGCGTCGATGATGGCGATGCAGCGCTCCTCGATGGCGGTGGCACCGAGGTGCTCGGCGTTGTGCAGTTGCAGCGCCTCGGCCACCTGCGCGCCGATGCGCTGCAACGGATTCAGGGCGCTCATGGGCTCCTGGAAGACCATGGAGATGCGCTCGCCGCGCAGCTTGCGCATCTGCGGCGGGGTCAGCCCGGTGAGGTCGGTGCCGTCGAGCAGGATGCGGCTGTTCTTGTCGATGCCCACGCGTGGCGGCAAGAGGCCCAGGATGGCGTGCGCCGTCATGGACTTGCCCGAGCCCGATTCGCCCACCAGACAGACGATCTCGTTCTCGGCGATGTCCAGAGACAGGCGGTCCACCGCATAGTTGCGGTCGCCCGAGCTGGGCAGCACGATGGACAGGCCCTGGATCGACAGCAGGGGCGCGGCGGGGTTGGTGGCGGTCGTCATTGGCGGGAGATCCTCGGGTTCAGCACGTCGTTCAGGCCTTCGCCCACGAGGTTGATGGCCAGCACGGTGAGCAGGATGGCGATGCCGGGGAAGAAGCTCATCCACCACGCCTGGCGCAGCATGGTGCGCGCTGCGCCGATCATGAAACCCCAGCTCATGAGGTTGGGATCGCCCAGGCCCATGAAGCTCAGCGCGCTCTCGATCAGGATGGCACTGGCGATGCTCAGAGAGCCCGCCACGATGATGGGCGACAGCGCATTGGGCAGGATGTAGCGCACGATGAGCGACAGCGGCGACTCGCCCTGGCAGCGCGCGGCCAGCACGAACTCGCGCTCCTTGAGCGCAAGGAACTCGCCGCGCGTCAGGCGCGCCACCTGCGGCCAGCTGACCAGCGCGATGGCCACCACCACGGTGCGGATCGAGGGCTCCAGGATGGCCACCAGCAAGATGCACAGCATGAATGCCGGAATGGTCTGGAACAGCTCGGTAAAGCGCATCAGCCACTCGCCCACGCGCCCGCCCACATAGCCCGAGAGCGAGCCCACCACCACGCCGATGATGAGCGCGACCAGGGTGGACGTGACGCCGATCATCAACGACACCCGCGTGCCGTGCGCAATGCCGGCGGCGATGTCGCGGCCCAGGCTGTCGCTGCCCAGCAGCATGCCCTCGGTCTGCGGCGGCGTGAACGGCGCGGCCACCGTGTCCCAGGGGTCGCCCGGAAAGAAGAAGGGGGCGCTGGCCGCGAGCACGATCACCGCCAGCAGGATCACCAGGCCGAGCATGCCGCTCGGGTGGCGCAGGAAGGATTTGAGGGTCTGTTTCATCGGGGTTCTCCGCGCCGCTCAGGCAGCCTGGATGCGGGGGTCGATCACGCGGTACAGCAGGTCGGTCACCCAGTTGAAGAAGATCACCAGCACCGACAGCACCAGGAACACGCCCAGCATCACCTGGTAGTCGCGCTGCAGCACGGCGTCGTATGTCAGGCGGCCCAGGCCCGGCCAGGCGAACACGGTCTCGATCACCACCGAGCCGCCGATCAGGGTGCCGGCCTGCACGCCGGCCATGGTCACCACCGGCAGCAGCGCGTTGCGCAGCATGTGGCGCCACAGGATGCGGCCTTCGGAGGCGCCCTTGGCGCGCGCTGTCTTCACGTAGTCCTGGTGGCTCACCTCGATGATCGACGAGCGCATGAGCCGCGCATAGATCGCCAGGTAGAGCATGCCCAGGGTGAAGGCCGGCAGCGCCAGGTGCCTGAGCTTGTCCACCACGGCGGCCCAGCCGCTGATGCTGGTGCCGATGGTCTGGTAGCCGAAAGCCGGCAGCCAGCCCAGTTGCACGGAAAACAGCAGCACCAGCATCAGGCCCAGCCAGAACACCGGCGTGGCGTAGATCACCAGAGCGAGCAGGCTGATCAGCGTGTCCGACAGCTTGCCGGCGCGCACGCCGGCCAGCGCACCGAGCACCACCCCGCCCACCAGCGAGATGGCAAAGGCCGAGAGCGTGAGCAGCAGCGTGGCCGGCAGGCGCTCGGCAATGGCGCTGGCCACGGTGCGCTGCTGGCGGTGCGAGTAACCCAGGTCCAGGGTGACGATCTTGCCCAGGTAGGTGACCAGCTGCGTCGCCATGGGTTTGTCCAGGCCGTAGTCGGCGCGTACGCGTTCGAGGAAGGCCGCGTCGGTGGCGCCGGACTGCCCGGCCATCACCAGGGCCGGGTCACCGGGCGCGGCGCGCACCAGCATGAAATTGAAGATAGCGATCAGCAGGATCACCGCCACCATCTTTGCGAGCCGCACGCCGAGCGCGCCGAGGCCCTTGAGCCATTGAAGATTCATAAGTCATGCCCGGGCGCGGGGCGCGGCACGCTGCCGCACCCGTGTCCCATCAGCCCTTGAAGTAGACCGTGTCGAAGCTCTCGTGGATGCCGATAGCGCTCGTCACCAGGTTCTGCAGCCGCTTGTCGTGGATGGTGGGGAAGTCCATCTCCACCAGCCAGGCGATGGGCACCTCGTCGACGATGATCTTCTGCATCTCGCTGTACAGCGCGCCACGCTTGGCCTCGTCCACCTCCACCGCAGCCTGGTCGGCCAGCTTGTCGACCTGGGCGTTGGAGTAGCCCACGGTGTTGGTGAACAGGATCTTGCGGATGTTGGAGGTCACGTAGTTGCGCGTGACGCCCAGGGCCGGGTCCCCGAACTGGTACAGCCACGAGAGGTTGAGCTCGTAGTCCCAGTTGCTGATGCGCTGCGTGTAGCTGCCGGGATCGGTGGATTCCAGCGTGACGGCGATGCCCACCTTGGCCAGCGACTGGCGGATGTACTCGCAGGTGCGCTGCACCATCTCGCCGTAGGGCGAGACCGGCAGGCGAACGGTGGTGCGCACGCCCTTGGCGTCGGGCTTGAGGCCCATTTCGTCGAGCAGGGCCTTGGCCTTGTCGATGGAGAAATCGTACTTTTTGACGTTGGGTTCGTAGTACTTGGTCTTGGAGTTCACCGGGCCGGTGGCGACCTTGCCGAAGCCGTAGAGGATCTTGTCCTTGATGAAATTGCGGTCGATGGCGTGCATCACCGCCTGGCGAAAGCGCTTGTCGTTCAGCGGTGCCGTGCGGTTGTTGATCTCCAGCCACATGATGGGCGCGAAGTACTCGTAGCCCTTGGTGGTGACGGCCAGGTTGTCCTTCTTGGCCAGGCGGTTGGCGTCGAATAGCTCCAGGTCGGTCCACTGCGTGAGCTGCACGGTGCCGTTTTCGAGCGCCAGGGCGCGCGATGCACCATCGGGCACCACGCGGTAGATGATGGCGTCCAGGTAGGGCAGACCGGGCTTGAAGTAGTTCTCGTTGCGCACCAGGTGGATGTGCGAGCCGCGCACCCACTCCTTGAGCTTGAAGGGGCCCGAGCCGATGGGGTTGAGGTTGGCCGGGTTCTTGACGACATCGGTGCCCGCATAGATGTGCTTGGGCATCACCGGCAGGTTGGAGATGTCGAAGGCGCCGATGAAGGGGCCGAAGGGCTCCGCCAGCTTGAAGACCACGGTCTGCGCATCGGGCGCGGTGATCGACTCGCAGCGGCCGAAGATGGCCTTGGCGCGCGGGTGAGTGATGGGCAGGAACTCCTTGACGGTGTAGAGCACGTCCTCGGACGTGAGCGGCTTGCCGTCGTGCCACTTGGCGTTGGGTTCGAGCTTGAAGGTGTAGGTCTTGCCGTCGCTCGAGATGGTCCAGCTCCTGGCCAGGCTGGGCATGGGCTTGAGGTTGACGTCGTAGGTCAGCAGGCTCAGGAAGATCTTGCCCGAGACCATCTGCGTGGGCGTGAGCTGGCTCACCGCGAGGTTCAGGATCGGCGGCTCGGGCTGCACGATGGAGTTGAGCGTGCCGCCGCGCGTCTGGCCGTGCGCTGCGGTGATACCCGGCGGAAACTCGGCCAGGCCCAGGGCGCCGGTAGCAAGCAGGTACTTGTGGAACTCACGTTTGTTCATGCTGATCCTCAGGGGGTTGGACGTGGACTGCCGCACGGGTTGCGCGGTGTGTTGATCGCGAATTCAGTGTAGGCAGCCGGCCCCGCCAAGGCGGCGCGTTTCGAGCCGAGTTCTGTTTCGCTTGGGCCATCCTTGCGATGGCTTGACGGCGGGACTTGCGCGCGTCACAGTCCGCTGCATTGCTTTGGCGCGCTTCTTGCGTGCCGGGAGGGAGTGATGAACAACCGCTTGACTACCGCCCGCAGCGTCGTTTTCCAGGACTACCAGGACATCCCGAGGCCAGTCTCCATGATCATCGTGGAGCACGACCCCGAGCCGTCGATGATCGTTCCGCGGCATTCGCACCCGCGCGCGCAGCTGGCCTATTCGGTCAAGGGCACGTTCACCCTGCACACCGAAGAAGGCGCCTGGCTCGTGCCGCCCAACCGCGCGGTGTGGGTGCCCGGCGGCGTGGAGCACGAGATGCATGCGCGCGGCCAGGCTGTATCCAACCGCTCGCTCTACATCCAGCCCGACGCCTCGCCCGACCTGCCTACCGAATGCTGCGTGATCGAGGTGTCGCCGCTGATGCGCCACCTGATCATCGAGGCCATCGACATCCCCCTGCTCTACGACGAGGCGGGCCGCGACGGCCGCGTGATGCGCCTGATCCTCGACGAGATCTGCGGCGCCCCCAAGATCCCGCTGCACGTACCCATGCCGCGCGATGCGCGCCTGCTGCGTATCTGCCGGGCGTTGCTGGCCGACCCCAGCCACGACGGCGACATCGAGTACTGGGCGCACCATGGCGCCCTGGGCCGGCGCACGCTCACGCGGCTGTTCCGCGACCAGACCGGCATCACCTTCACGCTGTGGCGTCAGCAGGTGCGCCTGATGGAGGCGCTGCGCCGCCTGTCATCGGGCACGCCCGTCACCACGGTGGCCTTCGACCTGAGCTACGAGAGCCCCAGCGCCTTCTCGGCCATGTTCCGCCGCGTGATGGGAAAGACGCCGCGCCACTACCTGGGCCGTGGTGACATGGACCTGGACTGAACTGGTGCATGCCTGCACCATGAGCGCAAAAAGCCCCGACTGGCATGGACCAGGCGGGGCTTTTCTTCTGGCCGTGTTCAACCGAGCCGGTTGACCCCGCACCAGCGCGCCATGAAGACGGCGAGCACCGCCACCGTCTGCACCATGCTGTCGATGGAGACCCACTCGTCGATGCCGTGGATGTTGGCACCGCCCGAGGGGCCGTAGCAGATGGCCGGGGTGTCGCCGTAGAGGTTGAAGAACTTGGCGTCGGTGGTACCGGTGAATGCCGTGGGCACCAGCTGCGTGCCCACGATGTCCTTGTGGCATTGCGAGATGGCCACGACGATGGGCGCATCGGGCGGCACGTCGCAGCCGTCGGCCTGGAAGCCGCCATAGACCACCTGGTAGCTCAGCGCAGCGTGCGCCGGGTGGGCAGCATAGGCGGCGGCCAGCACGGCCTCGATCTCTGCCTTGGCCTTGCCGACCTTCATGTCGGGATAGAAGCCGATGCGCACGTCGGCCCGGCAGGCCGAGGGCACGGACGACGCCCATTCGCCGCCGCTGATCTTGCCCAGGTTGAAGTTCACCGGGTGCTGGTGGTGCGCGTAGTTGCGGTAGCGCGCGCTGGGCGCATTCCAGCGCGCTTCGAGCTTCTTGAGCTCGCCGAACAGGTACATGGTGAAGTCGATGGCACCCACGCCGGTCTGTGCCACAGAGGCGTGCACGGGCTTGCCCAGCACCTCGATGGCCAGCCACAGCACACCCATCTGGCAGGTCATGACGCCGTTGTCCGCCACCGGCTCGGTGATCACCGCAGCGTCCGCTCGGTAGCCCTCCACCAGGCAGGCCAGCGCACCGTTGCCGGTGCATTCCTCTTCGATCACCGACTGGAAGTACACCGGCGAGGCAGGTTCCAGGCCCATGGACCTGAGCGCCTTGTAGGCCATGGTGTAGGCCACGATGCCGGCCTTCATGTCCGACGCGCCGCGCCCGTAGAGGCGGTCCCCCTCGACCCGGCCGGAGAACGGTGAGCCGGTCCACAGCACTTCGGCGCCCGTGGGCACCACGTCGATATGGCCGTTGAAGATCAGCGAGTTGCCCTTGAACGGGCCGCTGGGGCGGTGGATGCCCACCACGTTGGTGCGCCCCTCGTACGAGACCAGAGAGGGCGAGTAGCCGGGGTGGGCCTTGAGCTTCTCCTCGTCGATCTGGAACTCGTCCACCTGCAGGCCCAGGCCGGCGAAGGCCCTGGCCATGAAGCTCTGCGCACTCTGCTCCTGGCCCAGCAGCGAGGGGTGGGTGACCAGTTCGCTGAGCATGGCGACGGCTTCGCCGCGCAGCGCGTGGGCGGCGGCAACGATGGCGGTTTCGCTCGCCACGAATTCAGGGGTGGTGGTGGTTTCTTGCATGGAAACCATTCTTTCACCGGGCCAGCGGGCGCGTTGTTCAGAACGGGCCGCGCACTGTCGCAATCGCGCCGATCTGAAAAGCGTCAATGCGCTTGCGCCAGCGCCCACGCCACATGCTCGCGCACCAGCGCGCTCTCATGCCCGGCACGCGATTGCAGCGCGCTGCGCAGGCCCTCGTCGCCGGGCTGCGCACGCAGGGCATTGCCCAGCGACACGGCCACGTTGCGCAGCCAACGCTCATGGCCGATGCGGCGGATGGGGCCGCCCTCGGTCATGCGCAGAAAGGTGGCCTCGTCCCAGGCGAACAGGTGCACCAGCTGCTGGCCCGACAGGCCGCTGCGCTCGTCAAAGTCGGGCAGGCGGCTCACCTGCGCGAACTTGTTCCAGGGGCAGGCCAGCTGGCAATCGTCGCAGCCGTAGATGCGGTTGCCCATGGCCGCGCGGAACTCCACGGGGATGGGGCCGCCGTGCTCGATGGTCAGGTAGGAGATGCAGCGGCGCGCGTCGATGCGGTGCGGCGCGATGATGGCCTGCGTGGGGCAGATGGCGATGCAAGCGCTGCAGCTGCCGCAGTGCGCGGTGACGGGTGCGCTCTCGGGCAACTGCATGTCCACGTAGATTTCGCCCAGGAAGAACATCGAGCCCGCCTCGCGGTTGAGCACCAGCGTGTGCTTGCCGCGCCAGCCCTGGCCGCTGCGCGCAGCGAGCTCGGCCTCGAGCACGGGTGCCGAGTCGGTGAACACACGGTGGCCGAACGGGCCCACAGCCTCGGCGATGCGGTCGCTGAGCTTTTGCAGCCGCGCGCGCAGCACCTTGTGGTAGTCGCGGCCCCGGGCATAGACCGAGACAATGCCCTCACCCGGGCGCGCCAGGCGCGACAGCTCCATCGCCTGCCAGTCGTCCATGGACTTGCCGCGCGGCAGATAATCCATGCGTGCCGTGATCACGCTCACGGTGCCGGGCACCAGCTCCGCCGGGCGGGCGCGGCGGGTGCCGTGGGAGGCCATGTAATGCATCTCGCCATGGAACCCTTGGGCCAGCCACTGCACCAACCCTGCTTCGGCGGCAGACAAATCCACCCCCGCCACGCCGATTTGGGAAAATCCCAGCTCGCGGGCCCACTCCTGCATTTGAGGAACGAGTTGACTGTTGCACCACATACCGGCCCGATTGTAGAAAGCCCCGCGCTCCCGGCCGCGCAGGAAAGCCCTCGCACGCAAAGCCCTCGCATCTGGCACTGGCACGGCGAGGACGACACCGCCGCCTTCGCGCAGGCGCTGGCCGCCCAGCAACCCTTGCTGGCCAACGCCTTCCTCACCCTGCACGGCGACCTGGGCGCGGGCAAGACCACGTTGGTGCGCCACCTGCTGCGTGCTTTGGGGGTGCAGGGCCGCATCAAGAGCCCCACCTACGCCGTGGTGGAGCCGCACGAGGCCCCGGGCCTGGCCCCGCACGCCACCACGGTCTGGCACTTCGACTTCTACCGCTTCGACGACCCGCGCGAGTGGGAGGACGCCGGATTCAGGGACATTTTTGCCAACCCGGGCCTCAAGGTGGCAGAATGGCCGGAAAAGGCTGTAGCGCTGACCCCGCCTGCCGACCTTGCTATACACATTGAAGCAATTGACGACACCGAAAGGCAAGTCACCGTGCATGCACACACCGCCGCCGGCCACCGGCTGCTGCAAGGACTCTGAACGAATGAAGCTGCCCGCCCGCCCGGCGCCCCGCCAGCCGTCTCGCCGCACCCTGCTGCAGACGGGCAGCCTGGTACTTTTGCTGGGCACACAGCAGATCGCGCGCGGCGCCACCATCCTGGCAGTGCGCGTCTGGCCCGCCCCCGAGTACACGCGCGTGACCATCGAATCCGATGGCAAGCTGGTGGCCAAACAGTTCTTCGTGACCACGCCGCCGCGCCTGGCTGTGGACATCGAGGGGATCGACCTGAGCCCCGAACTGCGCGAGCTGGTGGCCAAGGTCAAGCCCGACGACCCGAACATCGCCGGCATCCGCGTGGGGCAGAACGCGCCCAACGTGGTGCGCCTGGTGGTGGACCTGAAACAGCCTGCCATGCCCCAGGTGTTCACCCTGCCCCCGGTGGCCGCCTACCAGCACCGCCTGGTATTCGACCTGTACCCTGCCGAGCCCGTGGACCCGCTGGAGGCCCTGATCGCCGAGCGCCTGCGCGATACCACGGGTGGCCGTGCAGCGCCCCCCGTGGCCGCCGCTGCCGTGCGCCCCCCTGCCGCCGCACTTGCGACGGCCCCGGCCCCGCAGGCCGACCCCCTGGGAGACCTGATCGCCCAGCACGCCAACCGCCCCGGCCCGGCCCCCGCCCCGCCGCCAGCTGCGGCGGAGCCGCCTGCGCCTGTGGTGGCAGCCGCCCCGCCGGCCAAAGGCGGCGGCAACCGCGCCACGTCCACGCAGACCGACCGCATCATCATCGTGGCACTGGACCCCGGGCACGGCGGCGAGGACCCCGGCGCCATCGGGCCCGGTGGCACGCGCGAGAAGGACGTGGTGCTGCGCGTGGCCCACCTGCTGCGCGACCGCATCAACGCCACCACCGTGGGCGGCAACCCCATGCGCGCCTTCCTCACGCGCGACGGCGACTTCTTCGTGCCCCTGGGCACGCGCGTGGAAAAGGCCCGCCGCGTGCAGGCCGACCTGTTCGTGAGCATCCACGCCGACGCCTTCACCACGCCGGCGGCCCGTGGCGCCAGCGTGTTCGCGCTGAGCCAGAGCGGCGCATCGAGCACGGCCGCGCGCTGGCTGGCCAACAAGGAGAACCAGGCCGACCTGGTGGGCGGCCTGAACGTGCAGAGCCAGGACCGCCATGTGCAGCGCATGCTGCTGGACATGAGCACCACGGCGCAAATCAACGACAGCCTGAAACTCGGCAGCGTGCTGCTGGGCGAGATCGGCAACATGGCCAAGCTGCACAAGCCGCGCGTGGAACAGGCCGGCTTTGCCGTGCTCAAGGCGCCCGACATCCCCAGCGTGCTGGTGGAAACCGCCTTCATCAGCAACCCCGAGGAAGAGGCCAAGCTGCGCAGCAGCGCCTACCAAGTGCAACTGGCCGACGCGCTGATGCGCGGCATCACCCGCTACTTCGCCAAGAACCCGCCGCTGGCGCGCAGCCGCTCGGTGTAGTCGATTGCCCTCTTCAGCAGTGCGTGGCTTGCCTCATGCAGCCTTCGCAGGCACAGTGGGACCCACGGCCCCACGACAACGGTGAAGGAGAAGAACCATGGCACTGCCCCACGCACAATCCGGAGAAGTGGCCAGCGTGCGCCCCCTGGGCGCGCAACTGGCCAGCGCCACCACCTCGGCCATCCTCAAGGCCGGCCAGCTGGAGGTGATGCGCGTGGTGCTGCCCGCAGGCAAGGCCATGCGCGAGCACCAGACCCAGGGCGAGGCCACCGTGCAGTGCCTGGAAGGCGCCGTGGAGTTCCACGCCGGCGATTCGGTGCAGCTGCTGCAGCCTGGCGACTTCGTGCACCTGGCACCGCGCTCGCCACATGCACTCAAGGCGGTCAAGGACTCGTCGGTGCTGCTGACGATCTGCCTGCTGCCGGGCTGAGTTCAGGAAAGCCGGAAGACACTCACGATCTCGGCCAGGCGCGCCGCCTGGTGCTTGAGGCTGTCGGCTGCGGCAGCGCTCTGCTCGACCAGCGCGGCGTTCTGCTGCGTGACCTGGTCGAGCTGGGTCACGGCCTCGCCGACCTGGCCGATGCCGATGGTCTGCTCGCCCGTGGCGCTGGAGATCTCGGCGATCAGGTCGCTCACGCGCTGCACCTGGGCCACGATGTCTTGCATGCTGGCGCCGGCGTCGGCCACCAGGCGGGTGCCGTTGTCCACACGCTCGGCACTGGCGCCGATCAGGGACTTGATCTCCTTGGCGGCTTCGGCGCTGCGGCCGGCCAGGCTGCGCACTTCGCTGGCCACCACGGCAAACCCCCTGCCCTGCTCGCCCGCACGGGCCGCTTCCACCGCCGCATTGAGCGCCAGGATGTTGGTCTGGAAGGCGATACCGTCGATGACGCTGATGATGTCGGTGATCTTCTTGGAGGCCACCGAAATGTCCTGCATGGTGGCCACCACCTGGCCCACCACTTCGCCGCCCTTGACTGCCGCCTGCGATGCCGTGCCCGCCAGCGTGGCGGCCTTGCGCGCGGTGTCGGCATTGTTCTTCACGGTGCTGGTGATCTCCTCCATCGAGGCCGCCGTTTCTTCCAGGTTGCTGGCCTGTTCCTCGGTGCGCTGGCTCAGGTCGGCGTTGCCCATGGCGATCTCGCTGGAGCCGGTGGCAATGGAGTCGCTGCTCTGGCGCACGGCGCCCACGATGCGCACCAGCGAGGTCTGCATGTGCTGCATGGCCTGCATCATTTCGGCCACCTCGCCACGCCCCTGCACCGCGATGTGCTGCGACAGGTCGCCCTCGCCAATGTTGCGCGCCACCACCGCCACCCCGTGCAGCGAAGCGCGGATGCGCTGCACCACCACCCAGGACAGCAATATCAACAATGCCAGGCCCACCACGCCGGCCACCAGCACCATGGTGCGGTAGGAGCGGATCAGCCCCGCGGCCTCGGCCGCCTGGTCGGCCGAGCGCCGAACCTGGTAGGCCACCATCTTGTCGGCCACCGCGTTGTACTGGTTGACCACGGGGACGAAAGTGGACAGGGCAAACGCCTTGGCCGCCGCCATATCCCCGCCTTTCTTGATCGCCAGGGCCTTATCGCGCGTTTCAAGGTAGGGCTTGCGCACCGTGGCCAGTTCTTCCTGGATGCGCAGCCCCTCGGGACTGGTCTCCAGTTCGGTATAGCGCTTTTGCACCTGCGAGGTGTCGGCCGTGGTGGCTGCGATCAGGTCCTTGAAGAAGTTCTGCAGGTCGTCGCCATCGGACTGCACGACCGAGAACACCCGCGTGGAATTGACTGCAATGTTGCTGCGCCAGCGCAGGGCCAGTTGCAGGCGCTCTACCTGCTCGCCGGACAGCTGCTCCACCGTGGCGCCCAGGTGCTGCACGCGCACCAGACTGAGCGCCAGCACGACGACCAGCACGGCCGCCGCCAGGGCCACGACCAGGCTGATCTGCTGGGCCACGGTGAGCCGGCCTCCCCCGGTACTGTTGCTGTGCGGTGATGGAAGTGCGGGCTTGTCCATGGTGTCTGTCTCCTTGCTTGTTATGGCCGCATTGCGGCAGCAGCTTGTGCTCGAATGAACGCAGCATAACCCTCCCCCGGCACCACCTCGCCATCGAAAAGTGCCTCGCGTGCACAACTTTTAGGGACACGGCGCCCGGACAGGGTCCTACAGCCCCTGCCCCCGGGTACCTACACCGCAAAAACGCCTGGCGCGTGACAGTAGAGGCACAGGTCGAACACCGAAAGCCCCAGGGCTCTTGAAATTCACGGCCTGACTCCACCCACCGCAAAGGAATCCCGCCATGACCAATACCCTTCGAACCCTTCTCGTCGCCGCTTCCGCCACCGCCGCCCTGGCCATGGGCGGTTGCGCCTCCAACCCCACCAACGCACAGGTCGGCACCGGGGTTGGTGCCGTGGTCGGCGGTGCAGCCGGCAACGCCATCTTCGGTGGCCCCGTGGGCACCATCGGCGGTGCCGCCGCCGGCGCCTTGGTGGGCCACGAAATCGGTGAAGACCGCGACCAACGCCACTACTATCGCCGTTGATCTGGAGGGCTGAACCACAGCCCCCGACCATGCAAAAAGCGCCGCCATCTCGCGATGGGCGGCGCTTTGCGCATGGGGGCAATGGATCAGGCCATAGCCTTGGCCTTGCGCCCGGCACGCCAGGCGCCGAAGATGGCGATCAGCCCGGGGATGAAGATCATGGCCCAGATGATCTTGTCCAGGTTCTCCTTGACCCAGGCGAAGTTGCCGAAGAAGTAGCCTGCCGTGGCGATGCCCAGCACCCACAGCAGCGCGCCGCCCACGTTGAACGCCGTGAACTTGCTGCGCGACATTTCGGCCACGCCGGCCACGAAGGGGGCAAAGGTGCGGATGAAGGGCATGAAGCGCGCGATCACGATGGTGACGCCGCCATAGCGCTCGTAGAACTCATGGGCCTGGTTGAACGCCCGGCGGTTGAACCAGCGCGAGTCCTCCCACTGGAAGACCTTGGGCCCGAAATAGCGGCCTATGGAGTAGTTGCACTGGTCCCCGAGGATGGCGGCCACGATCAGCACCGCACAGGCCAGCGGAAAGTTCATGAGCCCCGCACCGCACAGCGCGCCCACGATGAACAGCAGCGAGTCGCCGGGCAGGAAGGGCATGACCACGACACCCGTCTCGACGAAGACGATGATGAACAGCAGCGCATAGACCCAGGGCCCGTAGTTCTGCACGAACATCTCGAGGTACTTGTCCACGTGCAGGATGAAGTCGATCAGGAAGGTGATGAGTTCCATGGGGTCCGGGGCTGTTGAGGGCAGCGCGCATTATCCCCACCGGCATCCAGCCCCTGCCGGCAAGTCCCCACGGCAACCGGACCTAAAATCCGCAGGGTGACCTCCAACGCCCTTCCCTCCCCCGCAGCCGAACCCTCCGCCCGCCGTCCCATCCGCGACCTGCCCGACGAGCTGATCAGCCAGATCGCGGCCGGCGAGGTGGTCGAGCGCCCCGCTTCCGTGGTGCGCGAGCTGGTGGACAACGCGCTGGACGCGGGTGCCACGCAGGTCACCGTACGGCTGTCGGCCGGTGGCGTGCGCCTGATCACGGTGGAGGACGATGGCGGCGGCATTCCACAGGACGAGCTGCCGGTGGCCCTGCGCCGCCACGCCACGAGCAAGATCACCAACCTCACGGACCTGGAGACCGTGGCCACCATGGGCTTTCGCGGCGAGGCCCTGGCTGCCGTGGCTTCGGTGTCCGAGATGTCGCTGCTGTCGCGCCCGGCCAGCCAGGCCACGGCCTTTCTGCTCGATGCGCGCAGCGGCGAGCTGCGCCCTGCGGCACGCGCCACCGGCACCACGGTGGAGGTCAAGGAATTGTTCTTTTCCACCCCCGCGCGGCGCAAGTTCCTCAAGACCGACTCCACGGAGCTCGCGCACTGCATCGAATCCGTGCGCCGCCATGCACTGGCCCGGCCCGACGTGGGCTTTGCCATCTGGCACGAGGGCAAGCTGGTCGAGCAGTGGCGCGCCACCTTCGTGCCCGGCCAGGGCAGCGATGCGCAGGATGCGCTGGCAAGGCGCCTGTCCGATGTGCTGGGCGAGGACTTCGTGACCCAATCGGTGGCCGTGCAGCACCGCTCGGGCGCGGTCACCGTGACCGGCCGCGCCGGCCTGCCCGATGCGGCACGCTCGCGCGCGGACCACCAGTACTGTTACGTCAACGGCCGCTTCGTGCGCGACAAGGTGCTTACGCACGCGGCGCGCAGTGCGTATGAAGACGTGCTGCACGGCCACAAGCAGCCGGTGTATGCGCTGTATGTGGAGATCGACCCGGCGCGTGTGGACGTGAACGTGCACCCCACCAAGATCGAGGTGCGCTTTCGCGACAGCCGCGAGGTGCACCAGGCCGTGCGCCACGCCGTGGAAAATGCCCTGGCCGCCCCGCGCGCCGCCGCATTGGCCGCTGCCGCCCTGGCCGCAGAAGCGGCCCCTGCGGCCACAGAACCAGCCCCCTTCACCCTGGCCAAGTCGCCGCTGCCCGACTGGCGCGCCCAGTCGGCCATGCGCTTCGAGGAGCCCGTGGGCCACCGCGTGACAGACCTGCAGGCGTTGTGGGGCACGCCGGCAACCGCCACCCCGGTACCCTCCACCGGCTTCGCCAGTGCAGCACTGCAGGCCGATGCGCCGGTCGCCGAGCGCACGGCATTCCCTGCCAGCAGCCTTGCAGCGGCAGCACCTGCGACACCGCTGCCCCAGCGCTCGGCGGGCGATGCCCCCCTGCCCGTGGGCCGCGATGGCCAGGAATCCGCCTGGCCCCTGGGCCGGGCCGTGGCGCAGTTGCATGGTGTCTACATCCTGGCAGAGAACGCGCAGGGCATGGTCATCGTGGACATGCACGCCGCGCACGAGCGCATCGTCTATGAGCGCCTGAAATCCCAGGTGGACAGCGGTGCGCGCATTGCCAGCCAGCCCCTCTTGATCCCCTCCACCTTCGCTGCCACGCCCGAAGAGGTGGCCACGGCCGAGGCCAGCGTGGACGTGCTGGCCATGCTGGGGCTGGAGGTCGTGCCCTTCTCGCCCAAGACGCTGGCCGTGCGCGCCGTGCCCACCACGCTGGCCCAGGGCGATGCGGTGGAGCTGGCGCGCAGCGTGCTGGCCGAGCTGGCCGCGCACGACGCGACCACGGTGGTGCAGCGCGCGCGCAATGAGATCCTGGGCACCATGGCCTGCCATGGCGCGGTGCGCGCCAACCGCCGGCTCACCATCGACGAGATGAACGCCCTGCTGCGCCAGATGGAAACCACCGACCGTTCGGACCAGTGCAACCATGGCCGCCCCACCTGGCGCCAGCTGTCCATGCGTGAGCTGGACGCGCTGTTCCTGCGCGGGCGCTAGCCGCCGACTGCATAGCCAAAGGAGCATGCCGCAAGAGCGCGCTCCTCAGCCAACCTACGACCACCATGCGTAACCACCTGACACCCGGGGGCCTTGCCCGCCTTCCCAGCCGAGCCCGCCAATGGGGCACTGCTGCCGCCCTGGCCATCGTGCTGCCGGCAGAGGCCGGACGCCCCCTGAGCGTGGACGATGCGGGCGTTGCAGAACAGGCAGGAGGCCAGTTGGAAGCGTGGTGGGAAGGAGGCCGCGGCACAAAGGGCAACGCCTACCTCGCCCCAGCCTATTCGCCCTGGCAGGGCGTGGAGCTGGGCGCCGTGCTGGCGCGCGACTTCGAGGGCCACGCCACAGTGCAGGGACTGCAGGTCAAATGGTTGTGGAATGCGTCGCAGGAGCAGGGATGCAACGCCGCCAGCACGGGCGGCCTGCTGCACACCCGCCACGCACCCGGCAACACCCTGGCCCTGGGCCTGGTAGGCACCTGCAATACGGCCTGGGGCGCCCTGCATGCCAACCTGGGTGCCCTGCGGCTACCAGCGCGGCACTGGATTCCCGCCTGGGGCTTTGCGGTGGAGCGCGCCTTGGGGCCCATCACCGTGCACGCCGAAGCCTTTGGCCAGCGCGGCAGCGCCCCCACCTTCCAGACAGGGGCCCGGTGGGAGTGGGCACCGCAGTGGCAAATCGACGGCAGCCTGGGCCGACAGCAGGGCCGCACGCTGCTGAGCATGGGTATCCAGCGCGGTTTCTGAGGGTTCGCCCGCGCAGAAAAAAGCCCGCACGCGGCGGGCTCAGGGCAAAAGCAACACAGCTCAATTGTCGCGCGCGGCCTTGGCCTGGTCGGGGAAGTCGCTGAACAGGCCATCCACACCCAGGTTGAAGAACAGCTTGTACTCGGCCTTGGGGTCGCCCTTGAAGTCCGAGGCGAGCTGCTTGGGTTCGCTGCGGAAGGTGTAGGGGTGCACAAACAGGCCTTCGGCGTGGGCGTTCTTCACCACATCGGTCGGCGGCAGCATCACGCGGTCGCGGTTGTCGATGATGCCGTCGCCGTTCAGGTCGTCGGCCTTGCCGTCGTTGTTGGCATCCACCTGCTTCGAAGGAATCAGGTACGGCTTCCAGGGGCCGATGCCGTCGGCGTAGGTCTTCACTTCCTTCAGACCGGCCGGGGTCAGCAGGCTGGCGAAGGTGCGGGCATCGCCGGCCACGGCGAAGTCGTAAGGCTTGTCGTAGGGGGCCACCAGCGACATGCTTCCGTCGGCCTTCACGTCGTCCGCGTCGACCAGTTGCACAAGGCGCACCTGGGTCTTGCTGCGCAGGTACTTGAGGTTCGCGACCTCGAACGACTGGATGATCACCGGCGAGTTCTTGGCCGTGTAGCCGTTCTTGGCCAGGATGGACAGCAGGCGGTCTTCGAGCGCCAGATTCAGGCCCACGTGGTAGGTAGGGTGCTTGGTCTCGGTGTACACGCCCACCGTGCGGTTGGCCTTGGCGCCTTCGGTCTTGGCCAGTTCCAGGATTTCCTCGTAGGTGGGGATCAGGAACTTGCCGTTGTTGGACTGGTCGCGGTCTGCCATGGGCTGCACGGCACGCAGGGTCTTGATCTCGGCCAGGGTGAAGTCGCTGGCGAACCAGCCTTCTTCCTTCACACCGTCCACGGTCTTCTGGGTCTTGCGGCTGGCGAACTCGGGGCGCTGCGAGACGTCGGTGGTGGCCGTGATGTTGGGCTCATGTCGCGCGATCAGCACACCGTCCTTGGTGGCCACGAGGTCGGGCTCGATGAAGTCGGCGCCCAGTTCGATGCCGCGGCGGTAGCTTTCCAGCGTGTGCTCGGGCAGGTAGCCGCTGGCACCGCGGTGGCCAATGACCAGGGGCGTGGCGCCATTGAGCGTGGGGTATTTGGAATCGTTGTCGCCACCGCAGGCCGTGAGTGCCACGGCGGCCAAAAGGGCCAGTGAACCGGCTTTCGCACCAGTAATGTGCATCGTCTTCTCCTCGTGTTGTGGATTGGAATCGCCGAACTGTGGGGCCGGCTTGTGACAAGACCGTGACGCCCCATTGCAGGGCATTTCAGCCATCAAAGCCAGGGCTTGCGCACCACATTGAAGCAATACAGCCGTCATAATCCCCACAATTGTGCATTTGCACACATGAGTTCATGACTTTTTGACATAACCCGCGGGTCTGGCCATTTCCGCCGGGCCTTTTCCTCCTCCCTGAAGAAAGCCTTTCTCTGATATGAAGTACGAGTCCGCTGGCAGTTTCCTTGCGCAAGTGGCGCAGCGCAACCCCCATCAACCCGAGTTTTTGCAGGCTGTCACAGAAGTCATGGAGAGCCTGTGGCCCTTCATCGCCCAGCACCCGCGCTATGCCGAGCATGGCCTGCTGGAGCGCCTGGTGGAGCCCGAGCGCGTGGTGATGTTCCGCGTCTCCTGGGTGGACGACCATGGCACGGTGCAGGTCAACCGCGGCTACCGTATCCAGCACAGCATGGCGATCGGCCCCTACAAGGGCGGTTTGCGCTTCCACCCCTCGGTGAACCTGTCGGTGCTCAAATTCCTGGCGTTCGAGCAAACCTTCAAGAACGCGCTGACCACCTTGCCCATGGGCGGCGGCAAGGGGGGCTCGGATTTCGACCCCAAGGGCAAGAGCCCCGGGGAGGTGATGCGTTTTTGCCAGGCCTTCGTCTCGGAGCTGTTCCGCCATGTGGGTGCGGACACCGACGTTCCGGCCGGCGACATCGGCGTGGGCGGGCGCGAGGTGGGCTTCATGGCCGGCATGATGAAGAAGCTCAGCAACCGGGCCGACTGCGTGTTCACGGGCAAGGGCCTGTCGTTCGGTGGCTCGCTGGTGCGCCCCGAGGCCACGGGCTACGGCACGGTGTACTTCGCGGCAGAGATGCTCAAGCAGAAGGGCCGCAGCTTCGACGGCCTGCGCGTGTCGGTCTCCGGCTCGGGCAATGTGGCGCAGTACGCGGTGGAAAAAGCCCTGGAGCTGGGCGCCAAGGTGGTCACGGTGTCGGACTCCAGCGGCACCATCGTCGATGAGGAAGGCTTCACCACCGAGAAGCTGGCCATTCTGATGGACGTGAAAAACCACCACTACGGGCGCGTGGCCGACTATGCGGCCCGCACCGGCGCGAAGTTCGAGGCCGGCGTGCGCCCCTGGCATGTGCCGGTGGACGTGGCCCTGCCCTGCGCCACGCAGAACGAACTCGATGCCGACGACGCGGCCGTGCTGATCAGGAACGGCGTCATCTGCGTGGCCGAAGGCGCCAACATGCCATCGACCATCGAGGCCGCCAAGGCCTTCGAGGCGGCGGGCGTGCTCTACGCACCCGGCAAGGCCAGTAACGCGGGTGGTGTGGCCACCTCGGGCCTGGAGATGAGCCAGAACGCGGCCCGCCTGTCCTGGCCACGCGAAGAGGTGGACGCGCGCCTGCTGCAGATCATGCAGGGCATCCATGCCGCCTGCCTGCGCTACGGCAAGCGCGCCGACGGCAGCGTGAGCTATGTGGACGGGGCCAATGTGGCAGGCTTCGTGAAGGTGGCCGACGCGATGCTGGCGCAGGGCGTGGTGTAACCATCAACGGCATCCAAAATCCCGCCAAAAGCGGGAAATAGGTAACAAAAGGGAGGCAATGCCTCCCTTTTTCGTAACAGGCACGATGCATGCAATGGAAATCAGAACTTTCCTACATGCACGCGAGTCAGTTCCTGAAATGAAACGCACCGCCCTCCTGCTCTCACTGGTCCTGGCCCTGGCGGTCAGTGCTGGTTGCTCGACCCTCGATGCCAAGCAGCGCGAGTGGATCTTCCAGCCCAGCAACCGCAGCTGGGGCGGCACGGGGGTGACCGAAGGCATGCAGGACGTGTGGATCGACTTCGCATCGCGAGCGACGGACAAGGCGGAGCGCCTGCACGGGCTGTGGATGCCCTCGGACCGTGCAGACGCACCGGTGCTGCTGTACCTGCATGGTGCACGCTGGAACGTGGCAGGCTCATCGCCGCGCATCCGGCGCATGCACGCACTGGGCTTTTCGGTGCTGGCCATCGACTACCGGGGGTTTGGCCAGAGCAGCGCCGGCCTGCCTTCGGAGGCCATGGCCGCCGAGGACGCGCACGCTGCCTGGGACTGGCTGGGCCAGCGCCAACCCCAGGCGGCGCGTTACATCTTCGGTCACTCGCTGGGCGGGGCCATCGCCATCGACCTGGCCCGCGAGGTCAAGGACGAAAAAGGCGTCATGGTCGAGGGGACCTTCACCAGCATCCCCGAGGTGCTCAGCACCTTCAAATGGGGCTGGTTGCCGGTGTCGGCATTGATCACGCAGCGCTTCGAATCGGTGCGCAAGGTCTCGGAGATCGGCTCCCCACTGCTGGTGGTGCATGGCAGCCAGGACAGCCTGATCGCCCCGGCGCTCGGGCGCAAGCTGTACGACGCCGCCCAGGAGCCCAAGCGCTTCGTGCTGGTGGAGGGGGGATCGCACCACAACACCAACGACGTGGGCATGGAGATGTACCGCGAGGCCTTGGTCTCGCTGTTCCATCTCACGCCGCCCGGCTACGAGGGCGATCCCGCGCCCATCGTGGGCCTCAACGCCGAACGGCCTGCGCCAGCGCCGACCACGCCTTGAGCGTGAGCGCCTGCGTGGCCGCAGCGCTGGCCACCGGGTGCGAGGAGAGCTTGACGACCACCATCTCGGCGGCCGGGTTCACATGGATCATCTGCCCATGGATGCCTGAGGCCTCGTAGGCGCCGTCGGCGTTGTGCAGCACCCACCACTGGTTGCGGTAGCTGTAGCCGGGCCGCGCGGTCTGGATGCCGCGGAACTGGAACTTGGTGCGGTCGCCGCCGTTGGCCGTGTCGTCGATCACGGCCTTGTCGAAGATCTTCTGGCCGTTGAAGCTGCCGCCCAGGCGCAGCATTTCGCCAAAGCGCGCCAGATCGCGCGCCGTGGCGTTCAGGCCCGCGCCCTGCAGCGGCGTGCCCACGCTGTCCACCATCACATGGGCGTCCTCCTCCATGCCCAGCTTTTGCCAGATGTTCTCGCCCATCAGTTCCGCCCAGTGCCGGCCCGTGGCGCGCGAGACGATCCAGCCCAGCACCTCGGAATGCACGGTGCGGTAGACGAAACCTTCGCCATGCTCGCCCTCCTTCTTCAGGGTCTTGAGGAAGTCGTAGATGTTGGTGGCACCCTGGTAGCCCGGTGGGCGCGGCAGCATGCCGGCGGACCAGCTGTAGCCGAAGATCTCGGTGGTCGGGTCGGTGTACACCTCGCGAAAGCGCACGGCCCCGGTCATGTCCATGACCTCGCGCACTTTCATGTCGCCCCAGGCTGAATCGGCCAGCTCAGGCACGTATTTCGTGACCAGCGCTTCGGGGTCGATCTTGCCCTCGTGCGCCAGTTGGGCCGCCATCAGCCCCGTGAAAGACTTGGTGACCGAGAACAGCAGGTGCGGCGTCCAGGGCTTCATCTGGTTGTCGTAACGCTCGAACACCACCTTGCCCTTGTGCAGCACGACGATGGCGTCGGTGTAGGTGCGGGTGAGCCACTGGTCCACGGTGATGGGCTGGCCCTTGTCGTCGTCGAACGAGAACGCGCCCAGCGGGCGCGGGTCGGCCGGCAGGGCCGATGCAGGGGCCGCGCCCCGGCGGATATTGCGCGTGGGCTGCAGCTCGCGCAGGTGCTGCAGGGCCCAGCGCATCTGCGGGTACTTGTAGGAGTTGCTCAGGTCCACGCGCTGCGCGCCCTCGGGCGGGAAAGTGCCCATGTAGCCCAGCTTGTCGAGCGAGACCGATTCGGGTGCCGGCAGGGCCGGTGCAGCGGGAGCGGCCGCAGGCGAAGCCGGCGCCGCAGCGGGCGCCTGTGCGTGGGCGGCTGCCAAGGCCGCACCCAGCACCGCAACCAGCGCTGCACGGGCCAGGGTGCTCAGGGGGTTGCGAAATGGGGAGGGGGTCAAGGGGTGATTGCTGCGGTGCATGTGCTTGTCTCCTGTTGTTGTGGTGAGGGCCTGGCGTCCAGTGCCGCGATGCACTGTAGGGCGCGCATGGGCCCGGCAATGTCGTGCAAGCGACGCGAAAGCCCCGTGCGCGGGTTTGTCCCGACCCATCTGGTACGCTCAGACAGATATGTCTGCCCCCTTCGCCACCGCCGGCCATCCGGCCGCGCCCGCTGCCATTTCCCCGGCCCTGGCCATCCTGATCCTGGCCCTGCTGCTGAGCATCCAGCCCGTCACCACCGACCTGTACCTGCCGGCGCTGCCAGCCCTCACGCGCAGCCTGGGTGCGCCCGTGTCCGCCGCCCAGCTCACCCTCAGCGGCCTGCTGCTGGCCTTCGGCTCTTCGCAACTGGTCTGGGGCCCGCTGTCGGACCGCTTCGGCCGCCGGCCCATCCTGCTGGTGGGGCTGTCCATCTACACCGTGGCCTCCATCGGCAGCGCGCTGGCGCCCAGCATGTCGCTGCTGATCCTGTGGCGCATCGCCCAGGGGGCGGCCATGGGCTCGGTGGTGATGTGCGCGCGTGCCATCGTGCGCGACCTGTACACCCCGCTGGAGGGTGCGCGCGCCATGTCCAAGGCGCTCACCGGACTGGGCTTCGTGGCCTGCATCTGCGCGCCCCTGGGCGGTCTGCTGGCCGAGTGGCTGGGCTGGCGGGCCTCGCTCTCGGCCCTCACGGTGTATGCCGTGGCCACGCTGGCCCTGGTGGCCCTGCGCCTGCCCGAGACCCTGGTGCACCGCAACCCGCGCGCCCTGCAGCCCCGTACCCTGGTGGCCACCTGGCTGCAGGTGCTGCGCCACCCGACGTTCTGGGCCTTTTCGCTGCAGACCACGGCCACCTATGGCGGGCTGTTCACCTTTCTCGCGTCCTCGTCCTTCGTGTTCATCGACGTGCTGGGCCTGTCGCGCACGCAGTACGGTGGTGCCATGGCATCGGCCTGCGTGGCCTATTTCGCGGGCACGTTTCTGTGCCGGGGGCTGCTGGTGCGCTTCGGGCTCAAGCGCTCCGTGGCCATTGCGGGCGGCCTGAGCCTGGCAGGCGGCACGCTGATGGGGCTGGTCGCCTTCATGGGCTGGCACCAGCCCTGGGCATTGCTGCTGCCGTTCTACCTGTTCATGCTGGCCCATGGCATCCACCAGCCCTGCGGGCAGAGCGGCGCCGTGGGGCCGTTTCCCCAGGCCGCCGGCGTGGCCTCGGCGCTCAATGGTTTCATGATGATGCTGGCGGCCTTCGGCATCGGCGCCTGGCTGGGCCTGCGTCTGGATGGCACGGTGTGGCCGCTGGTCAACGGCATCTGGTTCTGGTCGGTGGTGCTGGCCCTAATCTCGTGGACGCTTGTGCAGAAATTCGGAGACCCCGGTGAGCGCGCCTGAGCACCTTCCAACCATCGCGCTCGCCGGCCCCACGGCCTCGGGCAAGACGGCGGGTGCCCTGGCGCTGGCCGCCGTGCTGGCGCCGCGCATGCCGGTGGAGATCATCAGCGTGGACTCGGCCCTGGTCTACCGCGGCATGGACATCGGCACTGCCAAGCCCACGGCGGATGAGCTGGCTGCCGTGCCGCACCACCTGATCGACATCCGCGACCCGCTGCAGGCCTACAGCGCGGCCGAGTTCGTGCAGGACGCCACCCGGCTCATTGCCGAGATCCGCGCGCGCGGCGCGCTGCCGCTGCTGGTGGGCGGCACCATGCTCTACTTCAAGGCGCTGTTCGACGGCATCGACGACATGCCCGCTGCCGACCCCGCCGTGCGCGAGCGCATCGAAGCCCAGGCCGCCGAACAGGGCTGGCCCGCACTGCACACCGAACTCGCGCGCGTGGACCCGGTCACCGCCGCGCGCCTGGCCCCGGCCGACAGCCAGCGCATCCAGCGCGCGCTGGAGGTATGGCATGTCTCGGGCCGGCCGCTGTCGAGCTTTCACTCGGCCAAGGACCGCGCCCCCAGCCAGGTGGCGGCCGACACCGCCCTGTTCAGCCTGGAGCCCGAGGACCGCGCCTGGCTGCATGCGCGCATCGCCCTGCGCTTCGATGCCATGCTCGCGGCCGGCTTTCTGGACGAGGTGAAGGCCCTGCACGCACGCGGCGACCTGCACCCGGACCTGCCCTCCATGCGCTGCGTAGGCTACCGCCAGGCCTGGGAAAGCCTGTACGGCCCCTTCCCCATGGACAGCCTGCGCGAGCGCGGCATCGCCGCCACGCGCCAGCTCGCCAAGCGCCAGATCACCTGGCTGCGCAGCATGCCCGCGCGCCATGCCATCGCCTGCGACCATCGCGATGCCACGGCCGCGCTGGTGCAGGCCGTGTTGGCACGGCTGGATGCCGCCGCGCCATGACGGCCACACTCACCGTCAACGGATTGGGCAAGCACTATGGCGAGGCCACGGTATTCGCTGGTGTCGACTTTGCCGTGCAGCCCGGCGAGTTCGTGGCCATCGTGGGCGACTCGGGCGTGGGCAAGTCCACCCTGCTCAACTGCCTGGCGGGCCTGGATACCTGGGACACCGGGCGCATCACGCACGGCAGCACCGACCTGGGCACGCTCGACGACACGGCGCGCGCCCTGTGGCGGCGCGCACACGTGGGCTTCGTGTTCCAGGCCTTCCACGTGCTGCCGCATCTGGACGTGGCGCAGAACGTGGCCTTGCCTTTGATGCTGCTGGGCCAGAACGATGCCGCGCGCGTGCAGCACATGCTGGCGGCCGTGGGCTTGGCCGAGCTGGGCGCGCGCCTGCCGCAGCAGCTCAGCGGCGGACAGCTGCAGCGCGTGGCCATTGCCCGAGCCCTGGTGCACCGCCCGGCCCTGCTGCTGGCCGACGAGCCCACCGGCAACCTCGACCCCACCACCGCCGCGCGGGTGATGGACCTGCTGCTCGCGCAGACGCGCGAACACGGCGCATCGCTGGTGCTGGTCACACATTCGGATGCGGCCGCCGCGAGGGCCGACCGGGTGCTGCGGCTGCGCAGCGACGGCATCGGCGCAAGCTGACTGCGCCCGGCCAGCCCGCCATGCTCGCCCTGCTGCGCACCTTCTCCTGGCAGGACCTGCGCCACCACCCCTGGCGCAGCCTGGCGGCCGTGGTCGCGGTGATGCTGGGCGTGGCGCTGGCCTTTGCGGTGCATGTGATCAATGCCTCGGCACTCGATGAGTTCTCGCAGGCGGTGCGCGCCGTCAACGGACAGCCCGATCTGGAGTTGCGCGCCATGCAGGGCAGCCTGGACGAGGCCCTGTACGGGCGCCTGGCCACGCACCCGCAGGTGGCCCGGGCAAGCCCGGTTCTGGAGCTGTCGGCCGTGGCAGCACCCAACGGGGCTTCGGGTGCGCAGGCCGCGCGCGTACCGCTGCGCGTGCTGGGGGCCGATGGGTTGCTGCTGCCCGCCGTGGCACCGGCCCTGATGCCGCGCCCCTGGGCCCAGGCAGACCGCTTCGCACTGTTCTCGCCCGCCACGGTGTTCCTCAATGCCTCGGCGCTGCAGGCACTGGGGCTGTCCACCGCACCGACCGACGCGGGAGCGCCGCTGCCGCAGATCACCCTGCACACGGGCCTGCAGCGCCTGGCGGTGCGTGTGGCAGGTACGGTGGGCGCAGGCGGTGCGCCGCTGGCGGTGATGGATATCGGTGCCGCGCAAGACCTGTTCGGCCGTGCCGGGCAATTGACGCGCATCGACCTGCAGCTGCAGGCGGGCACCGACCGCCAGGCCTTCATGCAGAGCCTGCGCGCCCTGCCCGGCTGGCCTGTGCAGGCCGTGTTGGCCGAGCCGGGCGATGCGGCGCAGCGCATCAGCAACCTCTCGCGTGCCTACCGCGTCAACCTCACGGTGCTGGCGCTGGTGGCGTTGTTCACGGGGGCCTTCCTGGTGTTCTCGGTGCTGGCGCTCAGCGTGGCACAGCGCGGGCCGCAGTTCGCGCTGCTGGCCGTGCTGGGTGCCACGCCGCGCCAGCGCCTGGCCCTGGTGCTGGCCGAATCGGCGGTGCTGGGCGTGGTGGGCAGCGTGGCCGGCATCGCGCTGGGCACGGGCTTGGCCGCAGCGGCGCTGCGCCTGCTGGGCGGGGACCTGGGCGGCGGCTATTTCGCGGGCGTGCAGCCAGCTCTGCAGTGGAGCGCACCGGCTGCGGCCATCTATGGAACGCTGGGCATTGCCGCCGCACTGGCCGGCGGCTGGTGGCCCGCGCGCGCGGCGCAGACCCTGCCCCCCGCGCAGACCCTCAAGGGCCTGGGCAGTGCCACCACCAGGGCCGACCGGGGCACCGTGGGCCTGGCCCTGGTGGCTGGGGGCGTGGCGCTGTCGTTCGCGCCGCCCCTGGGCGGCATTCCGCTGGCAGCCTATGGCGCCATTGCGCTGCTGCTGGTGGGCGGCATCGCCCTGCTGCCGCGCGGCATGGCGGCGCTGCTGGCACGCCTGCAGCCGCTGGCCGCGCAACACGCCCTACCCTTGCTGGCACTGGAGCGCGCGCGCCGCATGCGTGGCAGCGCCGCCATTGCCGTGGGCGGCGTGGTGGCCAGCCTGAGCCTGGCCGTGGCGCTCACGGTGATGGTGTCGAGCTTTCGCGGCTCGGTCGCGCAGTGGCTCGATGGGGTGCTGCCCTCGCCGCTGTACGTGCGCTCGGCCCTGGGCGGTGCAGGCAGCGAGGCCGCCCTGCTGCCCGCCGGCCTTGCCGAGGCCGTGGCGCAGCTACGGGATATCGAGCGCGTGCAGCCGCTGCGTGCCAGCCCGCTGCAGCTCGACCCCTCGCGCCCTGCGCTCATGCTCATCAGCCGGCCGCTGGGCGCCGACCCGGCGCGCCAGCTGCCGCTGGTGGGCACGGCCCTGCCGGTGCCCGCCGGCAGCATCGGCATCTACATCAGCGAAGCCGTGGTGGACCTTTATGGACTTGCGCCCGGCATGCAGTGGGATGGCCTGTCGCGCGCCTTCAGCACCCGGGTGGATGCACCGCGCTTCTTCATCGCCGGGGTCTGGCGCGACTATGCACGCCAGTCGGGCGCGGTGGCGCTGGACCGGGCCGACTACCTGCTTCTCACGGGAGACGCACGCACCAGCGACCTGGCCCTGTGGCCGCGCGAGGGCGCCGACCTGGCGGCGCTGCAGCAGGCCATCCGCGACCTGGCGGCGGCCCGTGGCGCGGGCGATCTGCCCCTGGAGTTCATGTCCGCCAGCGCGATCCGCGAGCGCTCGCTGCACATCTTCGACCGCAGCTTTGCCGTCACCTACTGGCTGCAGGCGGTGGCCATCGGCATCGGCCTGTTCGGCGTGGCCGCGAGCTTCAGCGCCCAGGTGCTGGCGCGGCGCAAGGAGTTCGGGCTGCTGGCGCACCTGGGCCTCACGCGCCGCCAGATCCTGGCCGTGGTGGCCGCCGAGGGCGCAGCCTGGACGGGCGTGGGCGCCGTGGCCGGGGTGCTGCTGGGCCTGGCCGTGTCGGTGGTGCTGGTGCACGTGGTGAACCCGCAGAGCTTTCACTGGACCATGGACCTGCGCATCCCGGGTTGGCGCCTGGCGGGGCTGTGCGCGGCCGTGGTGGTCTCGGGCACAGTGACGGCCTGGCTGGCCGGGCGCGCTGCCGCAGGGCGCGATTCGGTGATGGCCGTCAAGGAAGACTGGTAGGTCCATGGGCCGGTGGTGGGCACTGCGAGACAATCCCCCCATGACCGCTGCCAAGACCCTCCTGCCCGCGCATGCCAGCACCTGGCTGCACAACGCCATTGCCCGCATCGAAGCCGACTACCAGCGCAGTGCCGACACGCACCTGATCCCGCTGCGCCTGCCCTCGTATGGCGCGCATGGCATCGACCTGTACCTCAAGGACGAATCCACCCACCCCACGGGCAGCTTGAAACACCGGTTGGCGCGCTCGCTGTTCCTGTATGCGCTGTGCAATGGGTGGATCAGCGAGGGCTCGACCGTGGTCGAGTCGTCGAGCGGCTCCACCGCAGTGAGCGAGGCCTATTTCGCGCGCCTGCTGGGCCTGCCCTTCGTGGCCGTGATGCCGCGCACCACTTCGCCCGAGAAGATCGCGCAGATCGAGTTCCACGGTGGCCGCTGCCACCTGGTGGAGAGCCCCGGCCAGGTCTACGAAGAAGCCCGCGCCATCGCCGAGCAGGCGGGCGGCCACTACATGGACCAGTTCACGTACGCCGAGCGCGCCACCGACTGGCGCGGCAACAACAACATCGCCGAGAGCATGTTCACGCAGATGGCGCGCGAGCCCCACTCGGTGCCGCGCTGGATCGTGGTGGGTGCGGGCACGGGCGGCACCAGCGCCACCATCGGCCGCTACCTGCGCTACCAGCAGCACGCCACCGAGGTCTGCGTGGCCGACCCTGCGGGCTCGGTGTTCAGCGCCTACCACCGCACGGGCGACGCCACGCTGACCGCGCCCGGTTCGCGCATCGAGGGCATCGGCCGCCCGCGTGTGGAGCCAAGCTTCATCCGCACCCTGGTGGACCGCATGCAGGAGGTGCCTGACGTGGAATCGGTGGCCGCCATGCAGGCCCTCTCGCAATTGCTCGGGCGGCGCGTGGGGCCTTCCACCGGCACCAACTTCGTGGCCATGCTCACCCTGGCGCGCGAGATGCGCGAGCGCGGCGAGCAGGGTTCCATTCTTTCGCTGCTGTGTGATGCGGGCGAGCGCTACCTGCCCACGTACTTCAACCCCGAGTGGGTGGCCCGGAGTTTCGGCGACTGCACCGAGGCACAGCGCAAAGTACAGGCGCTGATGGACTGAGGCAGGCCGCATGCCGCCGTACCCAATGCTCTTTGGCATACCTCCCGCACCCTCACGCCGCAAGGCACTCGTGTTGGGCCTGGCCGGTGCCCTGGGTAGCGCGTGGAGCGGCCACGCCCAGGCATTGCCTGCCCGCACCCTGGCCTTCCCCCGCGACCACGGCAGCCACCCCGAGCAGCGCACCGAGTGGTGGTACATCACCGGCCATGCGCAGGCGGGCGGCCGCGAATGGGGCTTCCAGGTCACGTTCTTCCGCTCGCGCGTGGACGTGGCGCAGGGCATCCGGTCGGCCTTTGCCGCAAAGCACCTGTTGTTCGCACATGCCGCCCTCACCGATCTGAAGGGCCAGCGCCTGCACCACGACCAGCGCATCGCCCGCGCGGGCTTCGGCGTGGCGCAGGCGAATGAATCCGACACTGCCATCCGACTGCAGGACTGGAGCCTGGTGCGCAGCGACCTGCCGGGGGGCGGGGGCGGCCGCTATACCGCGCGCATCCAGGGCGAGCACTTCGGCCTGCAGTTGCAATTCGACGCCACCCAGCCCGTGCTGCTGCAGGGCCGCGAGGGCCTCTCGCGCAAGGGCCCCGAGAGCACCCAGGCCAGCTACTACTACAGCCAGCCGCAGCTGGCGGTGGGCGGCGCCATCGTGCTCGATGGCAAGCGCATGGCCATAGCCCCAGGCAGTGGCCGCGCCTGGATGGACCATGAGTGGAGCGAGGCGCTGCTGCACCCCGAGGCGCAGGGGTGGGACTGGATCGGGATGAACCTACTGGATGGCAGTGCGCTCACGGCGTTCCGGTTGCGGCGTGCGGATGGGTCTGCGCTGTGGGCCGGTGGGTCGTTCCGCGCCCCTGGGCAGGCGGCCCGCGTGTTCGATGCGGCCGAGGTGGTGTTCACGCCCGAGCGGTGGTGGACGAGTCCTGTGAGCGGGGCGCGCTATCCGGTGCAGTGGCGGGTGCAGACGCCTGTGGGGGTGTTTCTGGTGAGGAGTCTGCTGGACGACCAGGAGCTCGATAGCAGTGCGTCTACGGGGGCTATCTACTGGGAGGGGTTGTCGGAGTTGGTGCGGGAGGGGGCTGTGGTGGGGAAGGGGTATCTGGAGATGACGGGGTATGCGAGGGCTTTGAAGTTGTAGTTGGTGGTTGGTGGTTGCAGCATGCCTGTGCTGAGGACGGGAGCCGGGATGTGCGCCCGGCGGCGCACCCACCTTCTTTTGCGTCGCCAAAAGAAGGTGGGCCAAGAAAAGGCGACCCCCAGTCTGCGTCCCTGCGCTTCGCTACGGGCAACCTGCGATGCTCGGTCCTGGGGTGGTGCCGCAGAACTCGCTGCGTTCTTCGAACTCCGCTCAAACAGCTGCGGCAAGCCAGATCACGAAGTGCGTGTGTCCTACGGCACACGCACCCACCCCAGCCCCTGCGCTTCTCGGCGCAGCCAGCAGGGGTGGGGAGCGGGTACCACACGGCTGCTGCTGCGCAGCTGCGCCTGGGGTCGGTTACGCGCTGCGCGCTGCCGACGGGCGGCGCAGCCGCCCTGGCGAGCCGAGCGCAGCGAAGGACCACAGGCCGAGCGAAGCAATGGCCCGTATGGAGCCCGCTCCCACCCCCTTCTGACCGTGCCGAGAAGCGCAGGGCCTGGGGTGAGCGCGTGCCGAAGGACACGCGCATCGTTGTCTGACTCACCGCGGTTGTTTGAGCGGAGTTCGCCCGCAGGGGGAACGCAGCGAGTTCCGCGGTGCACCCCAGGCCCGAGCATCGCAGGCTGCCCCACTCGCCGCCAGGCGAGTGGGGACACGGGCAGCGGGGTCGCCTTTCTTTTGGGTACTTTTCTTTGGCGAAGCAAAGAACAAGTACCTCGGCCGCCGGGCCGAGACCCGGCCTCCGCCCTCAACAAAGGCATGGGGACAATAAGAACCTCAGTGCCGCGAACCTGATGCCCGACGGCTGGCCAGCCACGCAATGATCTCCCCCATAATCCCGCGCCGGAACAACAACACACAGATCACGAAGATTAACCCCGTGACCATGGTGACCGACTCCCCCAACGTCTTGAACCATTCAACGCTGGTCAGCGCAGCCAGCAGGTTCCCGAACTCGCCAATCTTGTTCTCCAGCATCACGACAACAGCCGACCCGATCAGTGGCCCGGAGAGGGTTCCGAGCCCGCCAACAAGGGTCATCAGAATCACCTGCCCCGAAGCCGTCCAGTGCACATCCGACAGCGTGGCAAAGCCCAGCACCAAGGTCTTGAGCGAGCCCGCCAGCCCGGCCAGGGCGGCCGAGAGAACAAAGGCCAGCAGCTTGAAGCGGTGCGTGTCGTAGCCCAGGGAGATGGCGCGCGGCTCGTTCTCCTTGATGCCCTTGAGCACCTGCCCGAACGGCGAGTGGATGGTGCGCACGATGACCAGGAAGGCCAGCACCACGATGACCAGCGCCACGTAGTACATCACCAGGTCGCTCTGCAGGCTGATGATGCCGAACAGCTTGCCGCGCGGCACGCCCTGCAGGCCGTCCTCGCCACCGGTGAACGGGGCCTGCAGGCAGGCGAAGAACAGCATCTGCGCCAGGGCCAGAGTGATCATCGAGAAATAGATGCCCTGGCGGCGGATGGCCAGCCAGCCGAACAGCAGGCCCAGCAGCGCGCCGCCGGCCGTGCCCAGTAGCAGGCCGATCTCGGGCGTCAGGCCCCAGACCTTGATGGCGTGGCCCGCCACGTAGGCAGCGCCGCCCAGGAAGGCCGCATGGCCGAAGGACAGCAGGCCGGTGAAGCCGAGCAGCAGGTTGAAGGCCGAAGCGAACAGTGCGAAGCACATGAGCTTCATCACGAAGACGGGATAGGCCCCCAGGAAGGGCGCTGCGATCAAGGCGAGCAGCAGCAGGCCATAGCCGATGGGGGCAAGGTTCTTGAGGTTCATGCGAGCGGCCCCTGCTTATTTTTCTTTGCCGAACAGGCCGGCGGGGCGGATGAGAAGAACGATGACCATGATGACGAACACCACGGTGGAAGACGCCTCGGGGTAGAACACCTTGGTGAAGCCTTCGATGACGCCCAGGCCCAGGCCGGTGAGGATGGAGCCCATGATGGAGCCCATGCCGCCGATCACCACCACGGCGAAGACCACGATGATGAGGTTCTGCCCCATCAGCGGCGTGACCTGGTAGACCGGCGCGGCGAGCACGCCGGCAAAGGCGGCCAGGGCGGCGCCGAAGGCATAGGTCAGGGTCACCATCACCGGCACGTTGATGCCGAAGGCCTCCACCAGGCGCGGGTTCTCGGTGCCGGCGCGCAGGTAGGCGCCCAGTTTGGTCTTCTCGATCACATACCAGGTGGCCAGGCACACGACCACCGAGGCCACCACCACCCAGGCCCGGTAGTTAGGCAGGATCATGAAGCCGAGGTTGGTCGCGCCTTCGAGCAGCTCGGGCGTGTCATAGCCCAGGCCCGACACGCCGTAGATGGAGCGGAACACGCCCTCGATCAGCAGCGTGAGGCCCAGCGTGAGCAGCAGCCCGTACAGGTGGTCGAGCTTGTAGATCCAGCGCAGCAGGAGCCGCTCGATCACCACCCCGAACACCCCCACCACCAGTGGCGCCAGCAACAGCATCCACCAGTAGCCGAGGCCCAGGTAGTTCATGGCCATCCAGGTGATCAGTGCCCCGGTCATGAACAGCGCTCCATGCGCAAAGTTGATGACGTTGAGCAGGCCGAAGATCACGGCCAGCCCCAGGCTGAGGATTGCATAAAAGGATCCGTTGACCAGCCCCAGAAGGAGCTGGCTCAACAGGCCTGGCAATGAGACACCAAAGATTTCCATGGGCGAAGGCGGCAGGGGGTGCGAAGTGGATCAGGTCGGTGGGCGAGGGCTTATTTCCAGAGCGGGCACTTGCTCTCGGCCTTGGTGGTGAACACCGTGTCGCCGGGCAGCTTCTTGACGAGCTTGTAGTAGTCCCATGGCTTGGTGGATTCCGAAGGCTTCTTGACTTCCATCAGGTACATGTCGTGCACGTAGCGGCCATCGGCACGCAGTTGGCCCGAACCGAAGAAGTCGTTCATCTTCATGCCGCGCCAGGTGGTCATGACCTTGTCGGCGTCGATGCTCTTGGCGGCTTCCACGGCCTTGAGGTAGTTCATCGTGGCCGAGTAGTCGGCGGCCTGGATTTCGGTGGGCATGCGCTTGGTCTTCTCGAAGAAGCGGGCCGAGAACTTGCGCGTCTCGTCGTTCAGGTCCCAGTACCAGCTGGTGGTGAACTGCAGGCCTTCGGTGTTGCGCAGGCCCAGGCTGTGCACGTCGCTGATGAAGATCAGCAGGCCGGCGAGCTTCATGGTCTTGCCGATGCCGAATTCCTTGGCGGCCTTGATGGCGTTGATGGTGTCGCCGCCGGCATTGGCCAGGCCCAGGATCTGGGCCTTGGAGTTCTGCGCCTGCAGCAGGAAGGAAGAGAAGTCCGACGCGTTGAGCGGGTGGCGCACGGCGCCCACCACGTTGCCGCCCTTGGCCTTGACCACGGTGGTGGTGTCGGCTTCGAGCGCGTGGCCGAAGGCGTAGTCGGCGGTCAGAAAGTACCAGCTCTTGCCGCCGGTATCGACGATGGCCGAGCCCGTGCCCTTGGCCAGCGCCACGGTGTCATAGGCATAGTGCACCGTGTAGGGCGAGCACTGCTCGTTGGTCAGTGCCGAGCTGGCCGCGCCGTTGTTGATGTACACGCGCTTCTTCTCGGACGCCACCTTGGCCGTGGCCAGGGCGGTGCCGGAGTTGGTGCCGCCGAAGATCATCGTCAGGCCCTGGGTGTCGATCCACTCGCGCGCCTTGGAGGCGGCGATGTCGGCCTTGTTCTGGTGGTCGGCGCTCATCAGCTCGATGGGCATGCCCAGCACCTTGCCGCCGAAGTCGTCGATGGCCATCTGGATGGCCAGCGCGCCGTTCTTGCCTTCCACGTCTGCGTACAGGCTGGACATGTCGGTGATGAAACCGATCTTGACCTTGTCCTGCGCGTGCGCGGCCGACGTTGCAAGACCTGCTGCGCCGAGCATCAAGGCCAGCACTTTGAGTTGGTTCTTCATGGTTTTGTCTCCTGTGGGTGGGTGGTGGTGAAGAGGATGGGAGCGGGTGCTGCTGCTGCTGCCGTCGGGTCAGACGCCCAGCAGCTCGGTGAGCACCGGCATCTTGGCTTCGAGTTCGGCAGCACCGAATTTCTCGACGATGCGGCCATGTTCCATGACGTAGAAACGGTCGGCCAGCGGTGCGGCAAAGCGGAAGTTCTGCTCCACCATGACCACCGTGTAGCCCTTTTCGCGCAGCATGGTGATCATGCGGGCCAGGGCCTGCACGATCACGGGCGCCAGGCCTTCGGAAATCTCGTCGAGCAGCAGCAGCTTGGCCCCGGTGCGCAGGATGCGGGCCACGGCCAGCATCTGCTGCTCGCCGCCGGACAGGCGCGTGCCCTGGCTGTTCTTGCGTTCGGCCAGGTTGGGGAACATGGCGTAGATCTCCTGCACCGACATGCCGGGCGTGCCGGTCTTGAGGGCCGGGGGCAGCAGCAAGTTCTCCTCGCACGAGAGGCTGGAGAAGATGCCGCGCTCTTCGGGGCAGTAGCCCACGCCCAGGTGGGCGATGCGGTGCGTGGCCATGTTCACGGTCTCCACGCCGTGGATCTTGACGGAGCCCTTGCGCGCGCCGGTCAGGCCCATGATGGCGCGCATGGTGGTGGTGCGGCCCGCGCCGTTGCGGCCCAGCAGGGTCACCACTTCGCCGGGCTGCACGACGATGTCCACGCCGTGCAGCACATGCGATTCGCCGTACCAGGCTTCGAGGTTCTTGATTTCGAGTGCGGGGGTGCCGGCCATCAGTGGGCTCCCTGCAGTTGGCCGTCGGTGGTGCCCATGTAGGCCTCCATCACCTGGGGGTTGCTGGAGACTTCGGCGTACGGCCCTTCGGCCAGCACGGCGCCGCGCTGCAGCACCGTGATGCGGTCGGCGATGGTGGAGACCACCTTCATGTTGTGCTCCACCATGAGGATGGTGCGGCCGGCCGAGACCTTTTTGATGAGCTGGGTGACGCGGTCCACGTCTTCGTGGCCCATGCCCTGGGTGGGCTCGTCGAGCAGCATGAGTTCGGGCTCCATGGCCAGGGTGGTGGCGATCTCCAGCGCACGCTTGCGGCCGTAGGGCAGGTTCACGGTGACTTCGTCGGCGATGTCGGCCAGGCCCACTTCGGTCAGCAGTTGCATGGCCCGGTCGTCGAGCTGGTGCAGGCTGCGCTCGCTGCGCCAGAAGTGGAAAGATGTGCCGAGCTTGCGCTGCAGGCCCAGGCGCACGTTCTCCATCAGCGTGAGGTGCGGAAACACGGCCGAGATCTGGAACGAGCGGATGACGCCGCGCCGCGCGATCTGCGCGGGCTGCTCGCGCGTGATGTCATGGCCGTTGAAGCGGATGACGCCCGACGTGGGTTCCAGGAACTTGGTCAGCAGGTTGAAGCACGTGGTCTTGCCTGCACCATTGGGGCCGATCAGTGCATGGATGGAACCCCGGCGCACGGCCAGGTTCACATCGCTGACTGCGGTGAAGCCCTTGAACTCTTTGGTCAGGCTGGTGGTTTCGAGGATGACGTCGCTCATTGCGCCTTGGCTGCTCCGTTGTGTGCAGGGTGGAAGAGCCTTGCAACAAGGTCTCCATGCATGCTTATTTGTTGCAACGCATCGTATGCGGGTGAGCCCCTGCGCAGATACTGGGACTAATGCCTATGTATAAACGCCTAGGTGACAGTGCGAGGCTGCGCGCGGTGCGCCCAGGGCATGCGCGTATACCCGAATGCCGCCTCTGGAACACGGCCCGGCTGGCCGGTTTCAGCACCTCTGGCTGCCACTGCGGCATGACCGCAGGGGTGCTGACTTTTTACTGACTGCCGGGGTGCCGTGGGCCCGTTGGGACCTGTATCCACCCGTACAGGTTGGCAACGGCCCCATCAGCGCACGCAATCGCCCGGCCCCCTACACTGCGCGCATGGCATCTTCCCCCACATCCCCAGCCCGCGGTGCGCCGCGCTCCCTGAGCGGCCTGCTGCCGTTCCTGCGACCCTACAGCGGGCGCATCGCCCTCTCGGGCGTCTTTCTGGTGCTGGCGGCACTGGCCACGCTGGCGTTTCCCATCGCGCTGCGCACGCTGGTCGATGGCGGCCTGGTCCATGCCGACAAGGGCGAGCAGGCCATGGCGCTGCGCGACCATTTCGAGGCCCTGTTCGCCGTGGCCATCGCGCTCGGCGTCTTCTCGGCAGGGCGCTTCTACATGGTGAGCTGGCTGGGCGAGCGCGTGACGGCCGACCTGCGCAATGCGGTGTACGGGCATGTGCTGCAGCAAAGCCCGCAGTTCTTCGAAACCACGCAGACCGGCGAGGTGCTCTCGCGCCTGACGGCGGACACCACCCTGGTGCAGACGGTGGTGGGCTCGTCCCTGTCCATGGGGCTGCGCAACGCGGTGATGGGCATCGGCGCGCTGGCCATGCTGGTGTGGACCAATCCCTATGTGATGTCGTGGGTGCTGCTGGCCATCGTGCTGGTGGTGGTGCCCACCATGTGGATCGGGCGGCGCGTGCGGCGCCTCTCGCGCGACAGCCAGGACCGCGTGGCCGATTCGAGCGCCATCGCGGCCGAGGTGCTCAACGCCATTCCGGTGGTGCAGAGCTACACGGCCGAGCCGCGCGAGGCGCAGCGCTTCACGCAGGCCAACGAGAACGCCTTCCACGTGGCCGTGCGGCGCACGCTGGCGCGCGCGGTGCTGGTGGCTTTCATCATCATCGCCAACGCCGCCCTGCTGCTGTGGGGCCTGTACCAGGGCACGCAGGCCGTTCTGGCCGGCCAGATGACGGCCGGGCACCTGGGGCAGACCGTCGTCTACGTGGTCCTGCTGGCAGGCTCCGTGGCCGTGCTGGGCGAGGTGTATGGCGACCTGCTGCGCGCCGCGGGCGCCACCGAGCGGCTGATGGAACTGTTGGGCAGCCGCTCCCCCGTGGCCGAGCCTGCCGCGCCCGTGGCCCTGCCCGGTACCGGCAGGGGCCTGGCCGTGGACTTCGACCAGGTGGACTTCCACTACCCCTCGCGCCCGGACCAGCCGGCCCTGCACGACTTCAACCTGCAGTTGGCTGCGGGCGAGACCGTGGCCCTGGTGGGCGCCAGCGGTGCGGGCAAGACCACGGTGTTCCAGCTACTGCAGCGCTTTTATGACGTGGATGCGGCGGATGGCCGCCAGGCACGGGGCGCCATACGGCTGAACGGCACGGACGTCCGCTCGATGTCGCTGACCGAGCTGCGATCGCATGTAGGCGTGGTGCCGCAGGATGCGGTGATCTTCTCGTCATCGGCGATGGAGAACATCCGCTACGGGCGCCCAAACGCCACCGACGAGGAAGTGATGGCCGCCGCGCGCTCGGCGTTTGCCCATGACTTCCTGGTGGCGCTGCCCGAAGGCTATGGCACCTTTCTGGGCGAGCGCGGCGTGCGCCTCTCGGGCGGGCAGCGCCAGCGCATCGCCATCGCCCGCGCCATGCTCAAGAACCCGCCACTGCTGCTGCTCGACGAGGCCACCAGCGCGCTGGACGCAGAAAGCGAGCGCATGGTGCAGGCCGCCCTGGACACCGCCATGCAGCGCCACACCGGCCAACGCACCACGCTCGTGATCGCCCACCGCCTGGCCACCGTGCAGAACGCGGACCGCATCGTGGTGCTGGAGCATGGCCGCATCGTGGAGCAAGGCACGCATGCCGGCCTGCTGGCCGTCAACGGCATCTACGCGCGGCTGGCGGCGCTGCAGTTCACGGCCTGAGCCGAGGCCAACGCAGTCCCCCTGCCCTGCCCACGCGCAGATTCAGTGCAGGGTTTCTTTCGCTGCCGCTGGCAAGGGCAGCGGCAGCACGGCAATGCCTTCATCGATCAATTGGGCCGCCTCGTCGGGCGTGGCCTGGCCGCGGATGGCGCGCTCTTCGGTCTCGCCGTGGTGCATGCGGCGGGCCTCGTCGGCGAAGCGGTTGCCCACATCCTCGGTGTTGGCGGCGATCTTGCGCGCCAGCTCCAGCCAGGCGGCCTGCAGGGCCGGGGGCAAGGCCACGGACTCCTGACCGCCAGGGGCTGCCGCCGGCTTGGCGGGTGCCACGGCCGGCGGCTTGGCACCCAGGTTCAGGCGCGGCGCGCTCAGGCGCTTGGAAATGCTCGAATCACCGCACCAGGGGCATTGCACGAGGCCGCGCTGGTTCTGGCTCTGGAAATCGTCCTCCGAGGCAAACCAGCCTTCGAAGACATGGCCCTCGTGGCAGTGCAGGTCGAGCACTTTCATGGGATGGTCAGCAGAGGAAAAAGGACGCCGAAGCTGTTTAGCCGTGGCGGCGCAGCAGGTAGCGGTAGACGAAGCCGGGGAAGGCCAGCGTGAGGAACATGGTGCCGGTGATGGCATAGAACTCCCAGCCCTGCGGGGCGATCTGCCCCGCCCGGCGCTCCAGCAGCAGCGCCAGGCCACCCACCAGGAAATAGGCCAGCACGAGTTCTGCGATGCGCACGGGCAGGCCCTTCCTGGGCTGCGCCACCGGCCCCACCACCAGCCAGCGCTGGTTGGCAAAGGGCAGGTTGGCGGCAATGAGGGCCGCCACGATCACCAGCCAGACGGAACCGGTCAGGGACACAGGCTCGCTCCGGCCGGTCGATCAGGTGGCCAGGGCACGCACGACGGCTTCGGCGCACAGCGCCATCAGGCCACCGGGCAGCAGGCCGAGCCCCAGCACCAGCGCACCGTTGATGGTGAGCACCACGCGCACGTCCAAGGGAGCGGAAACGCTGGTGGCGGTCAGCGGGGCGTCGAAGTACATGACCTTGACGACGCGCAGGTAGTAGAAGGCGCCGATCAGCGACATCACGACCGCGAACACTGCCATGGCGATGTAGGCCGCCTGGCCCGAGGCCACCAGGGCCTGCAGCACCGACAGCTTGGCGTAGAAGCCGACCATGGGCGGGATACCGGCCATGGAGAACAGGCACACGGCCATCACGGCGGCGTACAAGGGGCTGCGCTGGTTCAGGCCGGCGAAGTCGGCGATCTCTTCGCTCTCAAAGCCTTCGCGGGCCAGCAGCAAGATGACGCCGAAGGCGGCCAGCGTGGTCAGCACGTAGCTCACCACGTAGAACATGGAGGCGCTGTAGGCGTTCTCGACGGCGGCTGCTTCCACGTTGCCGTTGACCACGCCCGACATCAGGCCCAGCAGCACGAAGCCCATCTGCGAGATGGTCGAGTAGGCCAGCATGCGCTTGAGGTTGGTCTGCGCGATGGCCGCGAGGTTGCCCACCAGCAGCGAGCCGATGGCCAGCACCGCGAGCATCTGCTGCCAGTCGATGGCCAGAGGCAGCAGCCCGTCCACCAGCAGGCGGATGGTGATGGCAAAGGCGGCCAGCTTGGGCGCCCCGCCAATCATCAGCGTGACGGCCGTGGGCGCACCCTGGTACACGTCGGGGATCCACATGTGAAAAGGCACCACACCGAGCTTGAAGGCCAGGCCGGCCACCACGAACACCAGGCCGAACACCAGCACCTGGTGGCGGATCTGGCCGGAGTTGACGGCCTTGAACACCTGGCCGATGTCCAGCGAACCCGTGGCACCGTAGACCATGGACAAGCCGTACAGCAGGAAGCCGCTGGCCATGGCGCCAAGCACGAAGTACTTCATCGCCGCTTCGGTCGCGGTGGCGTTGTCGCGGCGCAGGGCCACCAGGGCGTAGCTCGACAGGGTCAAGAGCTCCAGGCCCAGGTAGATCATCAGGAAGTTGTTGCCCGAGATCATGATGAACATGCCCAGGAGCGCGAACATCGACAGCGTGAACAGCTCACCGCCGCGCATCATGTCGCGGTCTGCCGCGTAGGGGCGGCCATAGACCAGGGTGACCATCACAGCCACGGTGGCGAAGCACTTGAGCCAGTTGCCCATGGAGTCGCTGACCACCATGTTGCCAAAGCCGTAGAAGGTGCTGCCGGTGCTGGCGTACATGGCCTGCAGGCCGGCCACCAGGGCCAGCGTCAGCATGGTCAGCACGTAGGTGGCCGTGCGGCGGGGGCTGTGCACACCCAGGTCGACCAGCGCAATGACGCAGCCCATGACCAGGAGAACAATCTCGGGGTAAATCGCAAGCCAGCTGATGTTGTCAATCATCTCGAATCTCTCAGTTCAGTCTGGTCAGTTCAGCTTCGACAGTGCGACATGCTTGAGCAGTTCCGCGACCGAAGTGTCCATCACGTCCGTGAAGGGACGCGGGTACAGGCCCATGGCCAGCACGGCAATCGCCAGCAGCGCCATCACGAGGAATTCGCGGCTGTTGATGTCGGTGAGTTCCTTGACGTGGTCATTGGCCACCGGGCCCAGGTACACGCGCTTGAACATCCACAGGGTGTAGGCCGCACCGAAGATCAGGGCCGTGGCCGAAGCCAGGCCGATCCAGAAGTTGGCCTTGACGGCACCCAGGATCACCATCCACTCGCCCACGAACCCGGCCGTGCCCGGCAGGCCGCAGTTGGCCATGGCGAACAGCAGCGCGAAAGCCGTGAAGTTGGGCATGGTGTTGACCACGCCGCCGTAGGCCGCGATCTCGCGGGAGTGCACGCGGTCGTACAGCACGCCGATGGACAGGAACATGGCGCCCGAGACGAAGCCGTGGGCAATCATCTGCACCAGGCCACCGGAGACGCCCAGGTCGTTGAAGATGAAGAAGCCCAGGGTCACGAAGCCCATGTGCGCCACGGACGAGTAGGCCACCAGCTTCTTCATGTCCTTCTGGACCATGGCCACCAGGCCGACGTAGATCACGGCGATCAGCGACAGCGTGATCATCAGCCAGGCCCACTCGCGTGCAGCATCGGGCGCGATGGGCATCGAGAAGCGCAGGAAGCCGTAGGCACCGAGCTTGAGCATGATGGCCGCCAGCACGGCAGAGCCGCCGGTAGGCGCTTCCACGTGCACGTCGGGCAGCCAGGTGTGGAACGGGAACATCGGCACCTTCACCGCGAAGGCGGCGAAGAAGGCGAAGAACAGCAGGGTCTGGGCCGTGGAGCTCAGGGGCAGCTGGTGCCAGGTGGCGATGTCGAAGCTGCCGCCGGACTGGTTGTACAGGAAGATCAGCGCGATCAGCATCAACAGCGAACCGAGCAGCGTGTACAGGAAGAACTTGAACGCCGCGTAGATCTTGTTCGGGCCACCCCAGATACCGATGATCAGGTACATCGGGATCAGCGTGGCCTCGAAGAACACGTAGAACAGGATGCCGTCGAGCGCGCTGAACACGCCGATCATCAGGCCCGACAGGATCAGGAACGCGCCCATGTACTGGTTCACACGCTCGGTGATGGCCTCCCACGAGGCGATCACCACGATCACCGTGATGAAGGCCGTGAGCGGCACGAACCAGAAGGAGATGCCGTCCACGCCCAGGTGGTAGTGCACATTGAAGCGCTCGATCCACTCGGCTTTTTCGACGAACTGCATGGCCGCCGTACCGAGCTTGAAGCCCTGGTACAGAGGAATGGTGACCAGGAAACCGATCACCGACCCGAGCAGGGCCAACCAGCGCACAGCGGGGGCATGCTCATCGCGGCCGACCGCGAGCAGCAGCGCGCCGAAGGCAATCGGCACCCAGATTGCAAGACTCAACAGACCCATTTTGTTCTTTTCCTTATTTCTTGATGAGCTGCATGAAGAAATCGCCCCAGACGAACCACGTCATCAGGGCAAACACGCCCAGGATCATCACCAGGGCATAGTGGAAGATGAAGCCCGTCTGCACCCAGCGCACCATGCCGGAGACGCCGCGCACCAGCTTCCACGAGCCATTGACCAGCGCACCGTCGATGATGGCCTGGTCGCCGCCCTTCCACAGGCCGGTACCCAGGGCACGCGCACCGCGCGCCAGGACGTTCTCGTTGAACCAGTCGAGGTAGTACTTGTTCTCGAACAGCGTATAGATCGGCATGCACATGCGCTTGATGGCTGCCGGCAGCGCCGGGTTCACCATGTACATGTAATACGACAGGGCCACACCGGCAACGGCCAGCCAGAACGGCGCCGTCTGCAGGCCGTGCAGGGCCATGGCCACGGGGCCGTGGAAGATCTCGGCCAGCTCCGCCATGGCGGGGTGCTTGGCCGCATCGACAAAGATCACGTCCTTGAAGAAGTCGCCGAACAACATGGGCTGGATGAACAGGAAGCCCACCACCACCGAAGGAATTGCCAGCAGCACCAACGGCACCGTCACCACCCAGGGGGACTCGTGCGGATCGTGGTGCTCGCCATGGCCGTGACCATGGTCGTCGTGGTGCGCATCGTGGTGTGCGTCAGGGTTCTGATCGAAACGCTCCTTGCCATGGAAGACCAGGAAGTACATGCGGAACGAATAGAACGCCGTGACGAACACGCCGGCCAGCACCGCGAAGTGGGCGAAGTGAGCCGCCGGCAGGTTGCTGGCGTGCACGGCCTCGATGATGCTGTCCTTGGAGTAGAAACCCGAGAACAGGGGGGTGCCGATCAGCGCCAGCGAACCCAGCAGCGAGGTGATCCAGGTGATGGGCATGTACTTGCGCACGCCGCCCATCCAGCGGATGTCCTGGTTGTGGTGCATGCCCATGATGACCGAACCGGCACCGAGGAACAGCAGCGCCTTGAAGAAGGCGTGCGTCATCAGGTGGAACACGGCGACCGAGTAGGCCGATGCGCCCAGGGCCACGGTCATGTAACCGAGCTGCGACAGCGTGGAGTAGGCCACCACGCGCTTGATGTCGTTCTGGATGATGCCCAGGAAACCCATGAACAGCGCCGTGATGGAGCCGATGACCAGGATGAAGTTGAGTGCGGTGTCCGACAGCTCGAACAGCGGCGACATGCGCGAGACCATGAAGATGCCGGCGGTCACCATGGTGGCCGCGTGGATCAGTGCCGAGATGGGCGTCGGGCCTTCCATCGAGTCGGGCAGCCAGACGTGCAGCGGGAACTGGGCCGACTTGCCCATGGCGCCGATGAACAGGCAGATGCAGATCACGGTGATCAGCAGCCAGTCGGTGCCGGGGAAGGCCAGGCCGCCGAGCTCACCCGACTTGGCGAAGATCTCGCTGTAGTTGAGCGTGCCGGTGTAGGCGGCGATCAGGCCGATGCCCAGGATGAAGCCGAAGTCGCCCACGCGGTTGACCAGAAAGGCCTTCATGTTGGCGAAGATGGCCGTGGGCTTGTTGAACCAGAAGCCGATCAGCAGGTAGGACACCAGGCCCACCGCTTCCCAGCCGAAGAACAGCTGCAGCAGGTTGTTGCTCATGACCAGCATGAGCATGGAGAACGTGAACAGCGAGATGTACGAGAAGAAGCGGTTGTAGCCCTCGTCCTCTTCCATGTAGCCGATGGTGTAGATGTGCACCATCAGCGACACGAAGGTCACCACCACCATCATCATGGCCGTGAGGCTGTCGATCAGGAAGCCCACTTCCATCTTCAGGCCGCCTACCACCATCCAGGTGTAGAGCGTCTCGTTGAAGCGCGCGCCATCGACCGCCACGCTCTTGAGCGTCATGGCCGACAGCACGAAGGCCACGAGCACGCCCAGGATGGTCAGGGTGTGGCTCAGCCGGCGGCCGATCCAGTTGCCGCCAAAGGTCGTGCCGAAGATGCCGGCCAGCAGTGCGCCCGCCAGCGGTGCCAGGGGCACGGCCAGGAGCGTCGAAGCAGAGAGGGTTTGACTCATTCTTGAGAACCTTGGGAATACGGGTGGCTCATCAGCCCTTGAGGGTGTTGAGGTCTTCCGCGTTGATGCTGGACTTGTTGCGGAACAGCAGCACCAGAATGGCCAAGCCGATGGCCGACTCGGCCGCGGCCACCGTCAGGATGAAGAACACGAACACCTGTCCATGCATATCACCCAGGTAGTGTGAGAACGCCACGAAGTTCATATTGACCGCCAGCAGCATCAGCTCGATGGCCATGAGCAGCACGATCAGGTTCTTGCGGTTCAGGAAGATGCCGATCACCGCCAGGGCGAACAGCATGGCGCCCAGCGAAAGAAAATGTCCCAGCGTCAATGTCATGGCTTCTTCTCCTCGGCGGCGGGCTCAGCCGGCACTTCGGGTGCGGGTTTTTGCGTGGCGGTGACCTTCACCACTTCCAGGCGGTCCTTGGCGCGCACGCGGATCTGCTGGGATGGGTTGATGGCCTTGCTGTCCTTGCGCTGGCGCAGGGTCAGGGCGATGGCGGCAATCATGGCCACCAGCAGGATCACGGCCGCAATTTCCACGGGGTACAGGTACTGGGTGTACAGCAGCTTGCCCAGTTCCTTGGTGTTGGAGTACTGCACCACCTTGCCTGCGGCATCGAGCACCACTGCGGCGGCCTTGGGCTCTTCCATGCCGCGGAAGCCCCCCATCAGCACGGCGGCCATTTCGAGGGCGATCAGGGCGCCCACGAAGGCAGCGAGCGGGAAATGCTTCCAGAAGCCCTTGCGCACGGTGTCGATGTGGATGTCCAGCATCATCACCACGAACAGGAACAGCACCATCACCGCGCCCAGGTACACCAGCACCAGGGCGATGGCCAGGAACTCGGCCTTGAGCAGCAGCCACACGGCCGCCGCCTGCGAAAAAGCCAGGATAAGGTACAGCACCGCATGCACGGGGTTGCGCGCGGTGATCACCCGGAAGGCTGCAAACAGCAGCACGACCGAGAAAAGGTAGAAGAAACCAGTCTTGGCGTCCATGAATCAGGTCTTTATAGAAAGTCTGGCGACGGGATGGATGGGATCGCGACCGCTCAGCGGTACTTGGCGTCCGCAGCCTTGGCTGCGGCAATCTCACCCTCGTACCGGTCACCAACGGCCAGGAGCATGTCCTTGGTGAAGTACAGGTCGCCACGCTTTTCGCCGTGGTATTCGAAGATGTGCGTCTCGACGATCGAGTCCACCGGGCAGCTTTCTTCGCAGAAGCCGCAGAAGATGCACTTGGTCAGGTCGATGTCGTAGCGCGTGGTGCGGCGCGAACCGTCATCCCGCACTTCGGACTCGATGGTGATGGCCATGGCGGGGCACACGGCCTCGCACAGCTTGCAGGCGATGCAGCGCTCTTCGCCGTTGTCGTAACGGCGCAGGGCATGCAGGCCGCGAAAGCGCGGCGACAAGGGTGTTTTCTCTTCGGGGAACTGCACGGTCACCTTGCGGCGAAACGCATAGCGGCCCGTCAGGGCCATGCCCTTGAGCAGCTCCACGAGCATGAAGCTCTTGAAGAAATCCTTGAACGAGAAAGGTGCAGCAGCAGCAACAGCAGTCATGTGTGTCCCCGCTTATTTCCAGATGTTCCACGGCGAGAGCAACCACCCGCCGACGATGAGCAGCCACACCAGGGTGACCGGAATGAAGATCTTCCAGCCCAGACGCATGATCTGGTCATAGCGAAAGCGCGGGAAGGTGGCGCGGATCCAGATGAACATGGACACCACGACGAAGGTCTTGATGCCGAGCCAGATCCAGCCTGGAATCCAGTTGAACAGCACGCTGTCGATGGGCGACAGCCAGCCGCCCAGGAACATCAGCGCCGCCAGGATGGACACCAGCCACATGCTGGCGTATTCGGCCAAGAAGAAGACCGCGAAGCCCATGCCCGAGTACTCGACCATGTGGCCGGCCACGATTTCGGCTTCGCCTTCGACCACGTCGAAGGGGTGGCGGTTGGTTTCGGCCACGCCGGAGATCAGGTACACCAGGAAGATGGGCAGCAGCGGCAGCCAGTTCCAGGACAGGAAGCTCAGCCCCATGTTGGCGGCCATGCCGCGGGACTGGGACATCACGATCTCGGTCAGGTTCATGCTGCCCGACACCATGATCACCACCAGGAAGCAAAAGCCCATGGCGATTTCGTAGCTCACCATCTGTGCCGAGGCGCGCAGCGCGCCCAGGAAGGCGTACTTGGAGTTCGATGCCCAGCCGGCGATGATCACGCCATAGACTTCGATGGAGGTAATCGCCATCACCAGCAGCAGGCCGGCGTTGACGTTGGCCAGCGCCACATCGGGCCCGAAGGGGATCGCCACCCAGGCAGCCAGGGCCGGCATGATGGCCATGAGCGGGCCCAGCACGAACAGGCCCTTGCTGGCGGCCGCAGGCTGGATGATTTCCTTGGTCATCAGCTTCAGGCCGTCGGCCAGCGGCTGCAGCAACCCCATGGGGCCGACCCGGTTGGGGCCGTGGCGCACCTGCATGAAGCCCAGCAGCTTGCGCTCCCACAGCGTGAGGTAGGCCACCGCGCCCATCAGGGGTGCGACGATCACGACGATCTTGAGCAGGATCCAGAGCACGGGCCAGGCCGCGCCCATCCACCAGGCGAAGGGCAGGAGGTTCAGCCCGCCGTTGTACAGCGCGTCGATCATGCCGCCACTCCTTCACCGGCCGCCATGCGGGCATCGGCTGTCAATTGCAGCGACGTGGCGCGGCGCACCAGGCCATCGAGTTGGTAGATGGAGGCCACTACCGGTTCACCCACGGACGCAACCGCTTGCACCTGGGCCACGGCATTGGACAGTTGCTCGGCCGGCAGCATGGCCAGCTTGCCTGCAGGGGCGTTGGTGGCACGGGCCAGCACGTCCTGCGAGGTCTCGAAGTCGAAGCCCGGCACGCCGAGCACGTTGGCCAGCACGCGCAGCACCTTCCAGGCGGGGCGCGTGTCGCCCAGCGGGCGCACCACGGCGTGGAAGCTCTGCAGGCGCCCTTCGGCGTTGACGAAGCTGCCCGAGGTTTCGGTGAACGGCGCGATGGGCAGCAGCACATCGCTGATGTCCATGTTGGCCTTGAAAGGGCTCAGCGTCACGACCATCTGCGCCTGGCCGATGGCTGCGGCGGCTTGTGCGCCGTTGGCCGCGTCGAAAGCCGGTTCGGTGTTGAGCAGCAGCACGGCCTTGAGGCCGCCCGCCAGCATCTGGCCGGCGTTGAGGCCGCTGCCCACGGGATGGGCGCCAGCGAACTGGGCACCCACGGTGTTGGCGGCTTCGGTGAGGTAGCCGACGGTGGCGCCGGTCTGCTCGCCGATCCAGTTGGCCAGGGCCAGCAGCGCTGCGGCCTGGCCATGGTGCGCGGCGGCATTGCCCAGCAGCACGGCCTTGCGCTCACCACCCAGCAGCGAGCGGGCGATGGCCAGGCTGGCCTCGGTGGCCTGGGCTGCGCCAGCCGGCGCCGCCACGTTCTTTTCCTGGGCGACGGCCGAGGCGATGGAGCCGAGGGCCTGCACCCACTGGCTGGCGTTCTGCAGCAGTTGGTGCTTGATGGGCATGGCCCAGTCGCCGACGGAGGAGTCGACCACGCTCAGTTGGGCGCCGTGGCGCACGGCATGGCGCACGCGCAGGGCGAACAGCGGATGGTCCTTGCGCAGGTTGGAGCCCACCACCAGTACGCGTTGCAGCGTGGACAGCGAGGCGATGGAGGTGCCGAGCCAGCGGATGCCTTCGGGCGCCGCGAATTCGGCGTTGCGCAGGCGGTAGTCGATGCTGTCGCTGCCCAGGCCGCGCACCAGGGCGGAGGCCAGGTACAGCTCTTCGAGCGTGCTGTGCGGGCTGACCAGGGCGCCGATGCTGTTGGCACCGTGGTCGGCCTTGATGTTCTTCAGGCCATTGGCCACGTACTCGAGCGCGGTCTGCCAGTCGACGGTCTTCCAGACACCGCCCTGCTTGAGCATGGGCTCTGTCAGGCGTTCGTCGCTGTTGAGCGATTCGTACGAGAAGCGGTCGCGGTCGGCGATCCAGCATTCGTTGACGGCTTCGTTCTCGAACGGCACCACGCGCATGACCTTGTGGTTCTTGACCTGAACGATGAGGTTGGCACCGGTGGAGTCGTGCGGACTGACGGAGCGGCGGCGCGACAGTTCCCAGGTGCGGGCGCTGTAGCGGAACGGCTTGCTGGTCAGCGCGCCCACGGGGCAGATGTCGATCATGTTGCCCGACAGCTCGGTGTCGATCGTATCGCCCACCACGGTGGTGATCTCGGAGTGCTCACCGCGGTGGATCATCCCGAGCTCCATCACGCCGGCCACTTCCTGGCCGAAGCGCACGCAGCGGGTGCAGTGGATGCAGCGGCTCATCTCCTGCATGGAGATCAGCGGGCCCACGTCCTTCTGGAAGACCACGCGCTTTTCTTCCTCGTAGCGCGAGGAGGAACCGCCATAGCCCACGGCCAGATCCTGCAGCTGGCATTCACCGCCCTGGTCGCAGATGGGGCAGTCCAGCGGGTGGTTGATCAGCAGGAATTCCATGACCGACTGCTGGGCCTTGATGGCCTTGTCGCTCTTGGTGCGCACGATCATGCCCTGCGTCACCGGCGTGGCGCAGGCGGGCATGGGCTTGGGCGCCTTTTCCACGTCCACCAGGCACATGCGGCAGTTAGCGGCAATGGACAGCTTCTTGTGGTAACAGAAATGGGGAATGTAGGTGCCGGCCTTTTCGGCTGCATGCATCACCATGCAGCCTTCGGCGACTTCTACCTTCTGCCCGTCGAGTTCGATTTCAACCATATGCGTTTCTCGGGATCAGGCGGAGGCGGAAGCCTGGGGGGTCTTCTCTTGGCGGATCAGCGCTTCGAATTCCGGACGGAAGTGCTTGATCATGGCGCGCACCGGCATGGCCGCTGCGTCACCCAGTGCGCAGATGGTGCGCCCCTGGATGTTGTCTGCCACCGAATTGAGCAGGTTCAGGTCGCCATCGCGCCCCTGGCCATGCTGGATACGGTCGATCACGCGCCACATCCAGCCCGTGCCTTCGCGGCACGGCGTGCACTGGCCACAGGATTCGTGCGAGTAGAAATAGGACAGGCGCAGCAGGCTCTCGACCATGCTGCGGGAGTCGTCCATCACGATGACGGCGCCCGAACCCAGCATGGAACCGGCCTTGGCGATGGAGTCATAGTCCATCGTGCATTCCATGATGACGGACGCCGGCAGCACCGGCGAGGACGAGCCGCCTGGAATCACGGCCTTGAGCTGGCGGCCCTTGCGCACGCCACCAGCGAGTTCGAGCAGCTTGGCGAACGGCGTGCCCATGGGCACTTCGTAGTTGCCGGGCTTTTCCACGTCGCCCGAGACCGAGAAGATCTTGGTGCCGCCGTTGTTGGGCTTGCCGCACTCGAGGTAGGCCTGGCCACCATTGCGGATGATCCACGGCACGGCCGCGAAGGTCTCGGTGTTGTTGATGGTGGTGGGCTTGCCGTACAGGCCGAAACTGGCCGGAAACGGCGGCTTGAAGCGCGGCTGGCCCTTCTTGCCTTCGAGCGATTCGAGCAGCGCGGTTTCTTCGCCGCAGATGTAGGCGCCGAAGCCATGCGCCGCATGCAGCTGGAAGCTGAAGTTGCTGCCCAGGATCTTGTCACCCAGGTAGCCGGCGGCACGCGCCTCTTCGAGCGCTTCTTCGAAGCGGTCGTAGGTCTGGAAGATTTCGCCGTGGATGTAGTTGTAACCCACGGAGATGCCCATCGCGTAGGCCGCGATGATCATGCCTTCGATGACGATGTGCGGGTTGAACTGCAGGATGTCGCGGTCCTTGCAGGTGCCTGGCTCGCCTTCGTCGGAGTTGCACACGAGGTACTTCTGGCCGGGGAACGAGCGGGGCATGAAGCTCCACTTGAGGCCGGTGGGAAAGCCCGCACCGCCGCGGCCACGCAGGCCCGATTCCTTGACGGTGGCGATCACCTGGTCCTGGGTGAGGCCTGCGCCTTCGCCCTGTGCCAGGATCTTGCGCAGCGCTTCGTAGCCGCCGCGCGCTTCGTAGTCCTTGATGCTCCAGTTCGTGCCGTCGAGGCCCGCAACGATCTGCGGGTTGATGTGGCGGTCGTGGAAGCAGGTCTGGACGCCCGTGGCCTGGAACTGCGAGAGGATCTGTGCGGCGGTGGTCATGCTTGTCCTTCCGCAGCCTTGAGGCCGTCGACCAACTGGTCGAGCTTGTCGTTGTCCATGAAGCTGCACATGGTGCGGTCGTTGACCAGCATCACGGGCGCATCGGCGCAGGCGCCCAGGCATTCGCACTGCTGCAGCGTGAACAGGCCGTCCGGCGTGGTCTCGCCCATGGTCACGCCGAGCTTCTTCTCGAGGTGGTGCAGCGCCTTCTGGCCGTCGCGCAACTGGCACGGCAGGTTGGTGCAGACGTTGAGCTTGTACTTGCCCGTCGGCTGCTGGTTGTACATGTTGTAGAACGTGGTGACTTCGTGTACCGCGATCTGTGCCATGCCCAGGTAGTCGGCGATCACGGCCTCGCTCTGCACGCTGACCCAGCCCTGCTCCTGCTGCACGATGGCCAGGCAGGCCATCACGGCCGACTGTTTCTGCTCGGGCGGGTACTTGGCGACTTCGCGCGCAAAACGGGCAAGAGTGGCCTCGGTGATGGCGGCGGTGCCAGCGGTCAGGTTCTTCGATTCGGTCGTACTCATCGGTCAATCTCCCCGAACACGATATCCATGGTGCCGATGATGGCCACGGCGTCGGCGATCATGTGGCCGCGGGCCATCTCGTCGAGCGTAGCCAGGTGCGCGAAGCCAGGCGCACGGATCTTCAGGCGGTAGGGTTTGTTGGCACCATCGCTGACCAGGTAGATGCCGAATTCGCCCTTGGGGTGCTCCACGGCGGCATAGGCTTCGCCTTCGGGCACGTGGAAGCCTTCGGTGAACAGCTTGAAATGGTGGATCAGCTCTTCCATGTTGGACTTCATGGATTCGCGGTCGGGCGCAGCCACCTTGTGGTTGTCGGTGATGACCGGACCTGGATTGACGCGCAGCCAGTCCACGCACTGCTTGATGATGCGGTTGGATTCGCGCATTTCGTGCACGCGCACGAGGTAGCGGTCGTAGCAGTCGCCCGTCTTGCCCACGGGGACGTCGAAGTCCATGCGGTCGTAGACGTCGTAGGGCTGGGTCTTGCGCAGGTCCCATGCGATGCCGGAGCCGCGCAGCATGGGGCCGGTCATGCCCAGGTTCAGCGCGCGCTCGGGTGGCACCACGCCGATGCCCACGGTACGCTGCTTCCAGATGCGGTTGTCGGTGAGCAGGGTCTCGTACTCGTCCACACAGGCGGGGAAGCGCTGGGTGAAGTCGTCGATGAAGTCGAGCATCGAACCCTTGCGGTTCTGGTTCATGGCCTCCAGGGCCTTGGCGTTCTTGATCTTGCTGACCTTGTACTGCGGCATGGAGTCCGGCAGGTCACGGTACACGCCGCCCGGACGGAAGTACGCCGCATGCATGCGCGCGCCGGAGACGGCTTCGTACATGTCGAACAGGTCTTCGCGCTCGCGGAAGGTGTAGATCAGGATGGTGGAGCTGCCGCAATCGTTGCCGTGCGAGCCAAGCCACATCAGGTGGTTCAGCAGGCGCGTGATTTCGGAGAACATCACGCGGATGTACTGGGCGCGCTCGGGCACTTCCAGGCCCATCAGCTTTTCGATGGCCAGGCAATAGGCATGCTCGTTGCACATCATCGACACGTAGTCCAGGCGGTCCATGTAAGGCAGCGACTGGATATAGGTCTTGTGCTCGGCCAGCTTTTCGGTGGCGCGGTGCAAGAGGCCGATGTGCGGATCGGCGCGCTGGACGACTTCGCCGTCGAGCTCGAGCACCAGGCGCAGCACGCCGTGCGCTGCAGGGTGCTGCGGTCCGAAGTTCAGGGAATAGTTCTTGATTTCAGCCATGGTGGGTCACGTGGGGCGCGGGCGCCTTAGTGCAGGCCTCCGTACTTGTCTTCGCGGATGATGCGCGGCGTGATCTCGCGCGGCTCGATCGACACGGGCTCGTAGACCACCCGGCGCTGCTCTGCGTCATAGCGCATCTCGACATGGCCGGACAGCGGGAAGTCCTTGCGGAAGGGGTGGCCGATGAAGCCGTAGTCGGTGAGGATGCGGCGCAGGTCGTTGTGGCCGTCGAACACGATGCCGAACAGGTCGAACGCTTCGCGCTCATACCAGTTGGCCGAGTTCCACAGGTCGGCAACCGAGGCCACCACCGGGAAATCGTCGTCGGCGCAGAACACCTTGACGCGCAGGCGCTGGTTCAGACTGACCGACAGCAGGTGCGACACCACGCAGTAGCGCGCGCCTTCGTTGACTTCGTCGGCATAGGCCGAGTAGTCGACGCCGCACAGGTCGATCAGCTGCTCGAACTGGCAGCCGGGCGCATCGCGCAGCTGCTGCATGGCAGCAAGGTAATCGGCGGCGGAGACTTCGACGGTGACCTCACCGAGGGCAACGTGGATCTTGCGGACCTTGTCGCCCAGCACGGCGGCAACGGTGTCCTTGATTTTTTCAGGGCGAATGGCAACAGATGTCATCGTCAACCCTCAGACGCGCGCAATGGTGTTGGTGCGGCGGATCTTCTGCTGCAACTGGATGATGCCGTAGATCAGCGCCTCGGCCGTGGGGGGACAGCCGGGCACGTAGACATCCACGGGCACGATGCGGTCGCAACCGCGCACCACGGAGTAGCTGTAGTGGTAGTAGCCACCGCCATTGGCGCACGAACCCATCGACAGCACCCAGCGGGGCTCCGACATCTGGTCGTACACCTTGCGCAGGGCAGGCGCCATCTTGTTGCACAGCGTGCCGGCCACGATCATCAGATCGGACTGGCGGGGACTGGCACGGAACACTTCGGCACCGAAGCGGCCGATGTCGTAGCGGGCAGCCGCTGCGTGCATCATTTCGACCGCGCAGCAGGCCAGACCAAAGGTCATGGGCCACAGCGAACCGGTTTTGGCCCAATTCACCACGGAGTCATAGCTCGTGGTGATGAAGCCTTCCTTCATCACGCCTTCAATCATTGCATCAGTCCTTGTTGAAGCCCGCTGTCATTCCCAATCGAGGGCGCCTTTTTTCCACTCGTAGACAAAGCCCACGACGAGGATCGTCAGGAAAATCACCACAGCCACGAAACCGGCGGCACCCACCTCGTGCAGCGTGACCGCCCACGGGAAGAGGAACGCGATTTCGAGGTCGAACAGAATGAAGAGAATGGCGACGAGGTAATAGCGCACGTCAAACTTCATGCGCGCATCCTCGAAGGCTTCAAAGCCACACTCGTAGGGGGAATTCTTGGCGTCGTCCGGGCGATTGGGGCCCAGGACATATCCGATGGCAAGGGGAACAACGCCTACGGCGATGCCGACCAAGATGAACAAAAGGACGGGGAGGTACTGATCGAGGTTCATCTTGAGGATGTGCTCACCGCTGTAGCCTGGCCCGACATGGCCCTTGCTGGGTCATGTCGGGGAGGCCTTTGTTTTGGTGCCGTCGGCGAGACTCGAACTCGCACAGCTTTCGCCACTACCCCCTCAAGATAGCGTGTCTACCAATTTCACCACGACGGCTGGATGTATGTGCCTGGATGGCATGAGGAACCTTGCGGTTTTGGCTTTCCAGACAATCCAGAATTCTACTCCGTAAAAACCCTGCTCTGCGGTTCAGGGCCCAAATTAGTGCAGATTATTTGGTCGGGATCTGCGCCGCGCCAGAGGCCGGCACCACAGGCACAGGAATCGCCACAGGAGCGGCACCCGACGCAGCCGAGGCTGGCGCCGAAGAAGCTGCTGCAGGCGCTTCGAGCACGCTGCCGGAGCTGGCGGGCCGCGCGTTGCCGAAGTATGCCAGAGCCAGCGTGGCAGCGAAGAACACCGCTGCCAACACCGCCGTGGTGCGCGACAGGAAGTTGGCGCTGCCGCTGGCGCCGAACAGGCTGCCCGAGCTGCCGCTGCCGAAGGCAGCACCCATGTCGGCACCCTTGCCGTGCTGGATCAGGATCAACCCGATCATTACCAGGGCGGTGATCATCTGCACCGCCAGAACCACGTTCACGATCACATTCATTCTCTGTTTACTCCTGATTTGAATAGCTTCAGGCGCGGCCCGGACGGGCAGCGCCAATGATCTGCAAGAAATCGACCGCCTTGAGCGAAGCACCGCCCACCAGGCCGCCATCGATGTCCGGCTGCGCCAGCAGTTCGGCCGCATTCGCAGCATTCATGCTGCCGCCATACAGCAGGTGGATGCGGTCGGCATGCTCGCTGGCCAGGGCCAACTGCGCACGCAGCACGGCATGCACCGCCTGCGCCTGCTCGGGCGATGCCGTGCGGCCCGTGCCGATGGCCCAGACGGGCTCATACGCCACCACGATTTCGCTGATGCAGTGGCCATTGAGGTGGATCACCGCGGCCAGCTGCCGCTTGACGACGGCTTCGGTTTCGCCCGCGTCGCGCTCTGCCAGGGTCTCGCCCACGCAGACGATGGGCGTGATGCCCAGCGCCAGCGCGCGCTGCGCCTTGATGGCCACGACGGCATCGGATTCGCCGTGGTACTGGCGGCGCTCCGAATGCCCCACCAGCACATAGCGCGCACCGAACTCCTTGAGCATGGCGGCCGACACCTCACCCGTGTAGGCACCTTGTTCGTGTGCCGACACATCCTGCGCCGCCAGGGCCACACCCGAGCCGGCGACCAGCGCCTGCACCTGGGCCAGGTAAGGCGCGGGCACCGCCACGGCCACATCGCACTGCGGCGCGGCCGAGGCCATGCCATCCCGCAATGCCTTGAGCAGCGCTTCGTTGGCGGCCAGGCCGCCGTTCATCTTCCAGTTGCCTGCGATGAGCTTCTTTTTCATGTTCACCACGTCAAAACAATCTTGCCAATGTGCTGGTTGGATTCCATCAGGGCATGCGCCTGGGCCGCATCGGCCGCCGCAAAGGTGCTGTGAATGACCGGGCGCACCGTACCGGCGGCCAGCAAGGGCCACACCTGCTCGCGCAGCGCACGGGCAATGGCCCCCTTGAAGGCTACCGAGCGCGGGCGCAGGGTGGAACCGGTGATGGTGAGCCTGCGGCGCAGCACCAGGCCGGCGTTGATCTCGCTCTTGACCCCGCCCTGCACGGCGATGATGACGATGCGGCCATCCTCGGCCAGGCACTCGACCTCGCGCGCGACATAGCTGCCCGCGACCATGTCCAGCACCACGTCGACACCCTTGCCGTCGGTGATGCGCTTGGCCTCCACCACAAAGTCCTGTGACTTGTAGTTGATGGCATGGTGCGCGCCCAGGTCCAGGCAGGCCTGGCACTTGTCGTCGCTGCCCGCCGTGGCGATCACCGTGGCACCGAAGGCGCGCGCCAGCTGAATGGCCGTGACGCCGATGCCGCTGGTGCCGCCCTGCACCAGCAGGCTTTCACCCGCCTGCAGGCGGCCACGGTCGAACACGTTGCTCCACACCGTGAAGAAGGTCTCGGGCAGCGAGGCGGCCTCGATGTCGCTGAACCCGGCGGGCACCGGCAGGCACTGCTCGGCCGGCGCCACGCACCATTGCGCGTAGCCACCACCGGCCACAAGCGCGCAGACACGGTCGCCAATGGCCAGACCCGAACGGGCCAGCGCATCGGCGTCACCCGCCTCCACCACACCCGCCACCTCGAGACCAGGAAGATCGGAGGTGCCGGGCGGGGGCGCGTAATGGCCCATGCGTTGCAGCACGTCAGGGCGGTTGATGCCGCTGGCGCCCACGCGGATCAGCAGCTCGCCCGCACCCGGCACGGGTACAGGGCGCTCACCGAGGCGCAAGACCTCAGGCGCACCGAACGAGGAAATCTCCACCGCTTGCATAGGAAGGTCCGTGGTTGATGGCATGGAAATCACCAGTCCCGACCACCGCCTGCGGGAGGCCGCTGCAAGCGGCCCACCCGATGGCGGCAGCCAAGGCGATGGATCAGCCGTTCACCTGGCCGGAAGCGCCATCCGATGGCAGCGACTGCTGTTGTTGCTGCTGCTGGTCGGCTGGCTGGCGATCACGGCCCTGGTCACGGCGGGGTTCGCGGTCGCCACGCTCCTGGGGAGCTGGGCGATCGCTGAAACCACCACCCGCAGGGCGGTCGGCCAAAGCCTTCATGGACAGCTTGACGCGGCCCTTTTCGTCGGTTTCCATGACCTTGACCTTGACGATCTGGCCTTCGGTCAGATAGTCGCCGACACGCTCGACGCGCTCGTGCGCGATCTGGCTGATGTGCAGCAGGCCATCCTTGCCGGGCAGCAGGTTGATCAGGGCGCCGAAGTCCAGGATCTTGGTCACAGGGCCTTCGTAGATCTTGCCGATTTCGACTTCAGCCGTGATCTGCTCGATGCGGCGCTTGGCTTCATCGGCCTTGGCGTTGTCAGTGGCAGCAATGGTGATGGTGCCGTCTTCCTCGATGTTGATCTGGCAGCCGGTCTCTTCGGTCAGCGCACGGATCACAGAGCCGCCCTTGCCGATCACGTCGCGGATCTTCTCGGGGTTGATCTTCATCGTGTAGAGCTTGGGCGCGAAGTTGGACACTTCGGTCTTGGCTTCGCCCATGGCCTCCTGCATCTTGCCCAGGATGTGGATGCGCGCTTCCTTGGCCTGGGCCAGGGCGACCTGCATGATTTCCTTGGTGATGCCCTGGATCTTGATGTCCATCTGCAGTGCGGTGATACCGGCGGTGGTACCGGCCACCTTGAAGTCCATGTCACCCAGGTGATCTTCGTCACCCAGGATGTCGGTCAGCACGGCAAAGCGGCTGGCGTCCTTGATCAGGCCCATGGCGATACCGGCCACGTGCGCCTTCATGGGCACGCCGGCGTCCATCATCGACAGGCAGCCGCCGCAGACCGAGGCCATGGACGAAGAGCCATTGGATTCGGTGATTTCCGACACCACGCGCATGGTGTAGGGGAATTCTTCCTTGGTGGGCAGCACGGCCATCAGGGCACGCTTGGCCAGGCGGCCGTGGCCGATTTCGCGGCGCTTGGTCGAGCCCATGCGGCCCACTTCGCCGGTGGCGAAGGGAGGCATGTTGTAGTGCATCATGAAGCGGTCTTCGTACTCGCCAGCCAGGGCGTCGATGCGCTGGGCATCGCGCTCGGTACCCAGCGTGGTCACGACCAGCGCCTGGGTTTCGCCGCGCGTGAACAGGGCCGAGCCGTGGGCACGGGGCAGCACGCTGTTGCGGATTTCGATGGGGCGCACGGTGCGCGTGTCGCGGCCGTCGATGCGGGGCTCGCCGGCCAGGATCTGGCTGCGCACCAGGCGCGCTTCGATGTCGAACAGCATGCCTTCGACCTTGACGGCGTCGAATTCCACGCCTTCGGCCTTGAGGCCAGCCATCACGGCAGCGTAGGCTTCGCGGCAGGCTTGCGTGCGGCTTTGCTTGTTGCGGATCTGGTAGGCGGCGGCGAGCTTCTCGTCGGCCAGGGCACCGACCTTGGCGATCAGGGCCTCGTCCTTGGCGGGGGCTTGCCACGTCCATGCGGGCTTGCCAGCATCACGCACCAGGTCGTGGATGGCGTTGATGGCGATATTGCCCTGCTGATGGCCGAACACCACGGCACCGAGCATGATTTCTTCAGACAGCTGCTGGGCTTCGGATTCCACCATCAGCACAGCGGCTTCGGTACCGGCGACCACGAGGTCCATCTGCGAGCCCTTGCGCGCGGTCTGGCCGGGGTTCAGCACGTATTCGCCATTGATGTAGCCCACGCGCGCGGCGCCGATGGGGCCGGTGAACGGGATGCCGGAGATGGCCAAGGCGGCGCTGGTGGCAATCAGGGCGGCGATGTCGGCGTCGACTTCAGGGTTCAGCGACACGGTGTGGATCACCACGTGCACTTCGTTGAAGAAGCCTTCGGGGAACAGCGGGCGGATCGGGCGGTCGATCAGGCGGCTGGTCAGCGTTTCGTGCTCGCTGGGCTTGGCTTCGCGCTTGAAGAAGCTGCCGGGGATCTTGCCGGCGGCGTAGGTCTTCTCGATGTAGTCCACCGTCAGGGGGAAGAAGTCCTGGCCGGGCTTGGCCGACTTGGAGGCCACCACGGTGGCCAGCACCACGGTGTCGTCGATGTTCACCAGCACGGCGCCGGAGGCCTGGCGGGCGATTTCGCCCGTTTCCATGATGACGGTCTTGTCACCCCATTGGAAGGTCTTGGTGACTTTGTTGAAAATGCTCATGTTCAGCTCCTTTTGTTGTAGCTGGCAGCACAGTGCCAGCCTGGCGTGGAGGGCAATTCAGAACACGATGCCATTCCAGCGGACCTGCCCCTGCACACGGCGGCGGCAGGCCCGTTGGAATGACACAGCTTCGCTCTGTTTTGCGGCTCCGAAGTAAAAAACGCCTGAGCTAGCGGACTAACCCAGGCGTTTTGGCATGCAATGGGGATTACTTGCGCAGACCCAACTTGGCGATCAGGGCGGTGTAGCGGTCAGCGTCCTTGGCCTTGAGGTAGTCCAGCAGCTTGCGACGACGGCTCACCATGCGCAGCAGGCCGCGGCGACCGTGGTGGTCCTTGGCATGCGTCTTGAAGTGAGGGGTCAGTTCGTTGATGCGGGCCGTCAGCAGGGCCACTTGCACTTCTGGGCTACCGGTATCGTTGGCAGCACGGGCGTTGGCCTTGACGACTTCGGCCTTGATGGAGGATGCGATCATTACTTTTCCTTGGATTGAGGCCCCAGGCAGACAGCCAAAGACCCCGGTTTTTACTTGCGCCACCCGCTGGAAAGGCCGGTAGCGTGCGTCTTGCACCATGCAAAACCCTCGGATTATAGCCTGCACCCCGGCAAATGGGTCTTTTTGGACTTGCCGAACCCCCATGGGTGCGCCCAGAATGGACTCCACCGCAGGGGTACAACGCATCCGCACCCGACGGACCGCACAAAAGCAAGCGACAAAATACCCGCAAGTGCAACAGAAAGCGCGAAACACCAGGTGCAGCCGCTGGGCCGATCGACAATCACGAAGACAGCGCCTGTGCCTTTCAGGACACGGCATCCGGCCGCTTGTCCCGGCTTCCATGCCACTGGTCAGTACGCAATGGTCACGTCACATCCGGTCACCTAATATGAAAATCATGAAAGCACCGAGCCTTTATCGTTGGTCTGGCCGCATACCCGGCGGATCTGCACATCCCAGCGGCGGATTCACGGCCATCGAGCTCATGGTCGTTGTGGCCATCGTGGCCATCCTCACCGCGCTGGCGGCCCCCAGCTTCAGGCCGCTGATCGAGCGCTGGCGGGTACGCGATGCAGCGGAAAGCATGACATCGACCATGTATCTGGCACGCTCTGAAGCCATCAAGCGCAGCGGCAACGTCATCATTTTCAAGAACCCCGACAATTACTTAGGGTCCAATTGCACCACCACGGGCATCACCGATTGGAGTTGCGGCTGGTACGTGTTCTTCGACTCCAATGGCAATGGCACTTCAAACTGCGCCACCGTCCCAGCGGAATGCAACATTCAGACCGCACCGGAGATGACCCGGATGACCGTCAATCTGGCAGGTAGCACGGGCAAGATCATTGTTGATCGCTGGGGAATGGCGTCACACGCCGGGGGGGCTCCGGCCAACATGTTTTTCGAAGTCATGCCCAAAGGCAAAGACATGACCGACTCCAGCGCAGCGCGGCTGTGCGTAGGAATGGGCGGTCGCATCGTCCGCAAAAAAGGCAGCGAAACATGCTGAAAAAAACCGCCGCACCCCCGAGAGTTAACCGACTCGCCCACAGAGGATCCCCAATGCGCCCCGCCAACGTCCAACGCCATCAATCCCAGCGCGGCGTCAGCCTGATCGAATCACTTGTCGCCATTGCCGTCATGTCGCTGGGCATCTTGGGCATCTTGGGCATCCAGATGCGCACACTCACCGACACCTCGACCACCCTGCGCCGGGCGCAGGCCATTCGCCTGATCGAAGATCTGGGCGAGCGCATGAAGATCAACCCGAATGCAATGGCAGACATCGGCACCTATGCCACTACATTCGGCGACACCCCGACGGTAGGTAGTTGCGCGACCGGCTGCGACCACACGCAATTGGCGACCTATGACAAGGCCATCTGGAAAAAGGCCGTCCGGGACAATCTCCCCCTGGGCCAGGCCAGCATCTTTGTGCCGCCTGCTGAAGCCGGCGTGCCAGCCGGGCAAAGGCGCCAGCTGGGAGTGATGATTGCCTGGCGTGAGAACGAGCGCGATACCGCTGGCACCTACACGAATGATATCAATGCCACCAAGGTTCGCGCCGCTGACGGCACCTTGAGCGATGGCGCTGGTTTTACCTGCCCTGCCACGTTCACCTGCCACCTCCAGTACATCCCCGTCGCCGCACGGTGCGCCCCCTACGCCCCTGGCGGCAATGCCACCACGTACTACTGCCCAGGGGTTTGACATGCTTGCAAGAAAAACCTCCATTCCCGCTGACCTGATACATAGCGGTCCTGGCCGTCATCGGCACAAACCCCTGTTGACGCCTTCCCGCACCCAGCGCGGATTCACGTTGATCGAATTGATGGTGGGCATCACCATCGGCTTGCTGACCATTGCCGTGGCGATGGGTGCGCTCATGGTCTCGCGCGGCGTTTCAGGCACGGTGTCCGACACCAGCGGTATCCAGCAGCAAGCTGCCTACGCCATGCGCGTCATTGGTCTGCAGCTGCGCCAGGCAGGCTCCATACGCCTGAACATGAATCCCAACTCCGTCATTGCGGAGGATCTCTATATCGCACCTGTAGGCTTCGAGGCCACCGCCGCCGCCTCGGGAAGCGCCAAAGGGTTCAACCCCACTACCGACACGATTACCGGGACCAATACTCCGGCCACCATCACATTGGGTTACCGGCGTTTTACTGAGCCCGTGTTCAGCAGTGCCACCGAGCAAACGTTGGCGCGCAATTGCGTTGGAGGCCCTGACAGCACCAACGCAGACCAGCGCCTGGAGAGCGTCTTTCAACTCACCGGCAGCGACTTGCAGTGCAGCGGCAACAGTGCGGCAGCACAGTCCATTGCGCAAAACGTAGCCAACTTCCAGGTGCGCTACCTGCTGCAGGATACTGTGAGCTCGCTCGGCATCCCAAAGATAACCCCTGTTGATGCGGCTGGAGTAGGCAGCAACTGGGGCCGGGTGCAGGCAGTGGAGGTGTGCATGGTGCTCTATGGCGTTGAAGCCATCGACCTGCCCGCCGGTAGCAATTACACCGATTGCAATGGCACGGCCGTGGACATGAGCACCCTGACCGGCGTGCGCGCGCGCCGCATGCACGCTGTGTTCCGCAACGTCTTCCAGATGCGCAGCCAGGGGCTGACCGCAGCCATGTAACGCTTGACGAGAAAACTTCCCATGCCAAGGCTCCCCCTCTCCAACCATAGGCCACTGCGCTCGCAGCAGCGAGGCGTGGCGCTGTTTGTCGTCATCGTGTTCGTCATGCTGTCGATGCTGCTGGCACTGTGGGCGTCCCGCACCTCGCTGTTCAACGAAATGGTGGTGGGCAACGACGCCGACTACCAGCGCGCCTTCGAGGCCGCCCAGGCCTTGCTGCAGGACGCCGAACTCGATATCCGGCGCGAGTTTCCAGACGGTAACCCCTGCACCGCCGCCACATGCCGCGACCTGGTTGGCGCCGCCGACAAGATACCGGCAGATCCCGCAGAGGTCACCCCTCTGCTGGCCAGCCTCGATAACCAACCCACCAAATGCCGCACAGGCCTGTGCACCAAGCGCACGGGTCGGCAGGATTTCTGGAACTACACGAATGCCACGAATCCCCCGCCCCCCGGCTTGAAACCTGGAGAGGTCAAGCTTGAGGACATGACCCAGCCCACGGTTGGCGCTCGCTATGGCCAGTACACAGGTGCTGCACAAGGCAGTGCAACAGTCCAGGCCAACCCCATCTTGCAGTGGGATGCAACCACCCTCCCCAACCAGGGCGGCTGGTACTGGATTGAATTGCTGAAGTATGACGACAGCCAGGGCGGCCCCGGCGTGATCATAGACCCCGGCAGGGCCGACATACTGGCCCTGAACCTCACGCCCAACGTGGCGTATCGCATCACGGCCGTGGCTTACGGGCGCAAGCCCAACACGATGGCAGTGCTCCAGCAGACCTATGTCCGGCAACCCCGCAAGAACTGAAGCAGCGGCGCCACCACCCCAACACCACAGAACTGCTTGGGCCGTCGGCTGACAGGTCCTTGCGCAATTCTTTACCACCCAACCTCTTCAAGGAGCGCGCCATGCACCGCACCGCTGCCCCCCGTTTTCGCAAGCACCTCATCGCACTGGCGGCCAGCGCCGCCCTGGCGCCGCATGGCGCCTGGGCCCTAGACCTGGCACAGTCACCACCAGGCACGGTAGAGCCCTATGTCTCCCCCAACGTCATCATCTCGATTGACGATTCGGGCAGTATGGAATACCGCCTCGACAGCGAAGCGAGCACCAGCAACAATCAGACGACGCCCAATCCGGACGGCACCTGGCCCGCCAACTCCAAGCGCATCAACGTGCTCAAGTACACGATGGTCGGCAGCGGCGGAACAGGGGGCATCTTTCGCGACACCACCCTATTGCCCGACAAGAAGATCCGGCTGTCATGGCAGGCGATGTGGAACAACGGCGGCTCAGCCGACGCGCTCAGCGTCAACAGCGCCACCATGAAGACCAACTCCATGCGCCGGCTGAACACGGCCCACCGCAATAACTTCATCAGCTTCATCAGCAACCTGAAGGCGACGAACGGCACTCCCTCCCACCTGATGTTCAAGCAGGCGGACGAATACATGCGTCAGGGCCTGGGCAACAGTAGCGCATGGGCGTCCGACCCCGGCACGACGGGAGCACCTTACTTGGCGTGCCGCCGCTCATACCATATCATGATGACGGATGGCCGCTGGAATGGCACGGCCTACGACGTTCCAGTCACTACCAAACGCGACAATGCGACCAACTTGACACTGCCAGACGGCAACGTGTATGGCGGGACCACGGCACAGCAGGCAAAGACGGCGCTCTACCGTGACACCGTCAACAACACTCTGGCCGACTGGGCATTTTACAGCTGGGCCACACCCATGCAGACCACGGGCATGACCGGCACTATGCAGCCCGCTGCAGACTACCGCAAGGCCCCCGCCACCGAGAATTTCGGCAAGGACACGGCCAACAAGGATGCCATCCTGGAGCGCTACTGGAATCCGCGCTACAACCCGGCCACCTGGCCACACATGGTGACTTACACCATTGGTTTCAGCAATGTGTCCACCACCTGGCCGGGTGCGCCCACCATTGCAGCACCCACGGAAATGACCCCGTTTGGGTATGACGGCAGCTTTCGCGATCTGGTGACGGGCACCAAGACCTGGCCCACCATGGACAACGAGAACAAGCGCTCGCTGGACCTGTGGCATGCAGCCCTGAATGGCCGGGGCCGCTTCTACGCGGTGACGAAGGGCGAAGACCTGGAGAAGGCCTTCCGCGAAATCTTTGGCCAGATCAATACTGCCACCGACCCCGACCTGAGCGCCAGCGCCACCAGCGGCTCCAACATCTCGCGCAGCGAAGTGGGCAGGTACACGGCAGCCTATGAGCCCACCAACGGCTGGAAGGGCTTTGTGACCGCCGAGCGAGTGAAGCCTGACGGCACCACCGTCAGCGATCCCGGCTGGGGAGGCAAGAACACCGCCGACAAGCTCGATGCCCTGGCCACCGTCAGCACCCGCCTGATTCTGAGCTGGAGCGACAAGTGGGACACCAGCAAGTACCGGGGCGGCGTGTCTTTCAAATGGGCATCGGATGAGACCATCCTCAGCACGGCACAAAAAACCTGGTTGCAAACAAATGTCGGTGGTACTGTCGAAACGGCCTCAAAAGGCCAGGAACGACTTGAATACATCCGCGGCGAGCGTAGCAAGGAAGGCTCCGACGACACCGGATACACCACAGCCAAGCCCTACCGCGAGCGCCAGAGCCGCCAGGGCGACATCATCAATTCCGATGTCTGGTACCTTGGCCCTCCTGCAGGGGACTCGCTGCTCAAGGGCTATGCGAACTTCGTGCGCAACGAGAAATCACGCCCACCAATGATTTATGTGGGCGGCAATGATGGCATGCTGCATGGCTTTGCAGCAGCCGATGGGCAGGAGAAGCTGGGCTATATACCTCGGGGCGTGATTCCAAACCTGCCTCTGCTGACCGACCCACAGTACAACAACAAGCATCGTTATTTTGTCGATGGCTCGCCGATGGCCGGTGATATCGACGCAAACGGAGGCATACAGGACCCCAGCGACCCCGCCTATGCAGCCTTTGTTCCCGACTGGCGCACCTACCTGGTAGGCACCTTGGGCCAGGGCGGCAAAGGTTATTTTGTGTTGGATGTGACCAACCCTACGGCCACTGCCTCGCCAACCGCAGTCCCTGGTTTTGCCGAAGGCAATGCGCAGACACTGGTCAAGCTCGACCGCACACGCGGCTCTACCGAAGCTGCCCCCATTTGCGGCGCGATGACGGGGGCCGAAAAAACAATGTGCGACAAGGTGGTGGAAGAAGACAAGGACATCGGCCATATCACCTCCCGGCCGGTGCGCGACACCACCGACACCATGCGCACCACGCAGATCACGCGCATGAACAACAACCGCTGGGCAGTGGTTTTGGGCAACGGCTACAACAGCACCAACCAGCGCCCGGTGCTGCTGATCCAGTATCTGGACGGTCTGCGTGAGCTGGTGCGTATCCCCACGACAACCCAAGCGGCTGGCACGGGCAATGCCAACGACAACGGCCTCGGCGCCCCACGTGTGGTGGACCTGGATGGCGACGACCGCATCGATGTCGTCTACGCCGGAGACAACCGGGGCAATATGTGGAAGTTTGACCTGACCAGCGCCACCCCTGGCGATTGGAAGGTTGCCTTCGGAGGTAGCCCGCTGTTCACAGCCCAGGGGCCGGCCGCACTGGGCAATGCCTCGCGCACCAAGATCCAGCCGATTTCCACGGCCCCGACCGTGCGTGCCAATGACCGCAACAAACAGAGCGGCAGTGGCCCCACTGCGACAACGTCGCGCGTGGGCGGCATGATGGTCGCCTTTGGCACGGGCCGCAATGTGGATGTCACAGACCCATCGAATGTGGATGTGCAGTCCCTGTACTCCGTGCTGGATAACACCCGTTACCGCTTCGCGGGCACTGGGTCAAGCAGGCGCCTGGAAGTGCATCCTGGCGGCGGTAGTTGCCCCACAGGCGCCGATTGTGTACCCGCCCCAGCAGCACTGGGCACAGGCGTCGCGACGGCCAAGCTGGGTCAGCAGAAATTCACCGATGTGAGCGCCGACAATGCAACAGTCGATGTCGTGGACGAACTAAAGCTGGAAACCTGGGGCAACTACAACGGCTGGTACCTGGACCTGCCAGCCGTGGGCGAGCGCCTGCTCAAGCCCCTGGAGTTCTACGACGCCACCAATCTGCTTACGGTATGGTCGCAAGTGCCCGCCAAGGGCTCCAACGTGGACCCCAACATCGAAAGCTGTGAATCGACCTCGGTGGATGGGGAGCGCCAGTACCGCACCTTCGTCAACATCATGGACGGCAAGCGCCCCACTTTCCAGATCGTAGATGTGAACGGCGACAAGAAGTACGATGCAGCCGACCAGGGTGTCTCCCGAATCCAAGTCACCAAGGGCCCGCACAACATCATCAAGAAGAACAAGTCGCTGAACGTGGACTACGATTCCAAAGGCAACAAAAGGGAGGATGCAGGCCCACCTGAGGAATCCATGCGTCCGAGCTGGCGCCAGATCCGTTAATCGTGCCCGAGGACTGTACGATGCACACAATGAACCACAACACATCCATGCGACAACGGGGCTTCACCCTCATCGAGCTCATGACGGTGGTGGCCATCGTCGGGATTCTCACGGCGATCGCACTGCCCAGCTACAACGAGTACATCCGGCGCGGGCACCGTGCCGATGCCCGTGGCGGCTTGCAGCAGGCTGCTCAGTACTTGGAACGCGCAGCCACTGCGACTGGCGTGTACCCAACCTCTGTTGCGGGGTACACGCTTCCGACGAATTTGAGTTGGTCTGGAGATACCACCAAACGCTATGGCATTGCGGTTGTCGGCACAGCGAGCACCTTCACGTTGACAGCTACACGCAAAGCGGGGACAGCGCAGGCAACCGACAAATGCGGTGAACTGACGCTGACCAACACGGGCACTCGCGGCATAGTGTCACCGACCCCGGCCACCCTTGCGGTGACCGAATGCTGGAACAAGTGACCCCGCCAACATCCGGCAGGCCCCGCATGCGCTAGCATGCACGCCACCATGGCGCCCTCTTCGGAACAACACACCACCCAAGCGCTTGAGCTAGCCACTCAGGCGCTTTGTCTTTCCCATCCCAATCCCCGCGTGGGCTGCGTGATCACGTCCCCCGATGGCCAGGTCCTCGGCCAAGGCTTCACCCAGCAGGCCGGCGGCCCGCATGCCGAGGTCATGGCGCTGCGCGATGCGGCAGCCCGAGGCAACAAGGTGCAGGGAGCCACCGCCTACGTCACGCTGGAGCCCTGCTCGCACCAGGGCCGCACAGGGCCCTGCTGCGAAGCGCTGATCGGTGCCGGCATCGGCAAAGTGGTGGCCTCCCTGGCAGACCCCAACCCGCTGGTCTCGGGCCAGGGCTTTGCGCGCCTGCGCGCTGCCGGCGTGGAGGTGGTCGTGGGCCCTGGCGCCAAGGAGTCGCGCGAACTCAATATCGGTTTCTTCAGCCGCATGGTGCGCGGCACGCCCTGGGTGCGCATCAAGACCGCCGCCTCCCTGGATGGCACCACCGCGCTGGCCAACGGGCAGAGCCAGTGGATCACCTCGCCCGCCGCCCGCGCCGATGGCCATGCCTGGCGCTCCCGCGCCTGCGCCGTGCTCACGGGCATCGGCACCGTGCTCGATGACGACCCGCGCCTGGACGTGCGCGAGGTCGCCACGCCGCGCCAGCCGCACCTGGTGATCGTGGACAGCCAGTTGCAGACCCCGCTGGAGGCGCGCCTTTTCTCCGTGCCGGGCCGCACCTGCCTCATCTACACCGCAAGCGACGATGCCGCGAAAAAGGCGGCCCTGGAGGGCCGAGGGGCCACGGTGATCCGCCTGCCCAACCCACAGGGCAAGGTGGACCTGGGCGCCATGCTCAAGGACCTGGGCCAGCGCAGCGTGAATGAACTGCATGTGGAGGCGGGCCACAAGCTCAATGGGTCCTTCCTGCGCGAAGGGCTGGCGGATGAAATGCTGCTCTACCTGGCCCCCCGGCTGCTTGGACCGGGCCTGGGCATGGCCCAGACAGCGCCTCTGCAGGCCCTGGCGGATGGCACCGCACTCGACTATGTCTCCGTTGACCGGATCGGGCCCGATCTGCGCATCGTGGCCCGGGTCCTGGGGCGCGATAGCTTCTGACCAGCCGACCCGATCGGCCCACACCCGGTCCTATGCACCAAAACAGCCCAGCACCACCCCGGTGATGCACGCCACATCCTGGCGCATTTTTTGCTTAATTTTGGTGCATTCATTGCATGCCGCAGTGAAACGCACCAAAACAGATCAAACAAACGCGTGGAGATGGTATGGAAGCACTCAAACAGGGCACGGACGCCTTGTTCATTCTGCTCGGGGCAATCATGGTGCTGGCCATGCATGCCGGGTTCGCCTTTCTGGAGCTGGGCACGGTCCGCAAGAAGAACCAGGTGAATGCCCTGGTCAAGATCCTGGTGGACTTCTCCGTGTCCACCGTGGTGTACTTTGTGGTGGGCTACAGCGTGGCCTACGGTACGCACTTCTTCGTGGGTGCCGAGACCCTGGTCCAGCAAAGCGGCTATTCGCTGGTCAAGTTCTTCTTCCTCCTGACCTTCGCGGCGGCCATTCCGGCCATCGTCTCGGGCGGGATTGCCGAGCGCGCCAAGTTCTGGCCGCAGCTCATGGCCACGGCCATCATCGTCGGCTTCGTCTACCCCTTCTTCGAGGGCATCGCCTGGAACCAGCACTTCGGCGTGCAGGCCTGGATCAAGTCGCTGACCGGCGAAGAGTTCCATGACTTCGCCGGTTCGGTCGTGGTCCACGCCGTGGGGGGCTGGATCGCCCTGCCTGCGGTGGTGCTGCTCGGCTCACGCGCCAACCGCTACCGCAAGGATGGCGCCATCTCGGCCCACCCGCCATCAAACATCCCCTTCCTGGCCCTCGGGGCCTGGATCCTGGTGGTCGGCTGGTTCGGCTTCAACGTGATGAGCGCGCAGACCGTGGACAAGCTCTCGGGCCTGGTGGCGGTCAACTCGCTGATGGCCATGGTGGGCGGCACGCTGGCCGCCCTAGTGCTGGGCAAGAACGACCCGGGCTTCGTGCACAACGGCCCTCTGGCCGGCCTGGTGGCGGTGTGCGCGGGCTCCGACTTGATGCACCCGCTGGGCGCGCTGGTCACAGGCGCCATTGCCGGCACCATCTTTGTGCTGCTGTTCACGCTGACGCAGAACAAATGGAAGATCGACGACGTGCTCGGCGTCTGGCCCCTGCATGGGCTGTGCGGCACCTGGGGCGGCCTGGCGGCGGGCATCTTCGGCAGCAAGGCCCTGGGCGGCCTCGGCGGGGTGGCCTTCAGCGCACAGCTGATCGGCACCAGCATGGGCGTGGTCTGGGCCCTCCTGGGCGGGCTGGTGGTGTACGGGGCCCTCAAGGCCACCGTGGGCCTCAGGCTGTCGCAGGAAGAGGAGTTCGATGGCGCAGACCTTTCCATCCACAAAATCAGCGCAACGCCGGACCGCGAAGTGAGCTGGTAAGCAGCGACCGGGCGGCGGCACCGTTCACACAGCGTTACGTTTCGGCGCACCGTCCGACAGCGGCGACTGGGGCGGCGGGATATACCTTCTGTAGTATCCAGAAAGTCCCCTCCAATGCCAACCCCCATCGCTCTCAAAGACCTTGCCGCCACCGCCCGCTATGGCTGGATGGGGCTGGTCGCCACACTCGCGGTGGCCGTGATCACCGGTTGCGCTGGGTTGCCCCAGGACGTGGATCGCCCCGAATCCAACGCCCTCGCCTCCCCTGCCGGCACCCCGCTGGGGCAAATGGTGGAGGCCAACCGCCAGGCGGCGGCAGGTCGTTCCCCTTCGGGCTTTCTGCTGCTGGGCGGGCCCCAGGCGGCCTACAGCAGCCGCCTGGCACTGGTGGAAGCGGCAAAGAAGACACTGGACCTGCAGTACTACGCCATCCACGCCGATGCCAGCACCGAGCGCCTGCTCAAGGGCGTGGTGTCGGCCGCCCAACGCGGGGTCAGGGTCAGGGTGCTGCTCGATGACTTCCACAGCGCCGGGCGCGATGCGCAGGTCATGCGCCTGGCCTTCGTGCCCAACATCGAGATGCGCATGTTCAACCCGCTCACCGGCGCGCGCGGCTCCTCGCTGGGGCGCATGTTCAGCGCCGTGGCCGATTTTTCGCGCGCCCAGCAGCGCATGCACAACAAGCTCTTCATCGCCGACAACGCCATGGGCGTCACCGGCGGGCGCAACCTGGGCGACGCCTACTTCGGCAACGCCGATGCGGGCAACTTCGTCGACCTGGACGTGCTGGCCGCCGGGCCCATCGTGCAGGACCTCTCGCGCAGCTTCGACCACTACTGGAACAACCAGCGCGCCTACCCCGTGCAGTCCCTGGTCACGCGCGAGGAACTGGACACCATGCGCAGCCAGTACGAGGCGGCCGACGTTGCCGAACGGGAACGCCAGGTGGCCCTTGACACCACGCCACCGCCCCCTGCCGCCAGCGCGCCAGCCCCGGGCCAGGACGACCCTGGCGGTGTTGGCGCCCAGCGCAGCCGCATCTGGGACTACCAGCCCATGGACCTGGGCGCCGTGTCCTTTGTCTGGGCACCGGCTGTGGTGCTGGTTGACCAACCCGCCAAGATCCCGGCCGAAGGCGTCGCCGCCCCTCCATCTCCCGACGCAGCACCTGCCAGCGGATCCAATGCCCGGCAGGCCGCGCGCATCGCCCCTCCTGCAGGGGGCGTGGCCGCCAACGGCACTGCAGCCCTCCCGTCCACCGACGCAGCCGATGCCGGTGAGGGCGACACGGTGGTGGACGGCCTGCTGCATTTGATGGGCCAGGCCCGGCGCGAATTGCTCATCGTCTCGCCCTACTTCGTGCCCGGCCCCGACATGAAGCAGGCCTTTGCCCAGGCCCGCCAACGTGGCGTTCGTGTGCGGGTGCTCACCAACTCGCTGGCGTCCAACGACGCCCCCATAGCCCATGCCGGCTATGCCCGGCACCGGCCGGAGTTGCTGGCCATGGGGGTGGAGCTGTACGAAATGCGCAGCGAGCTCACCGGCCTGGGCAGTGCCTTCGGCAGCCCGGGCGGCTCATCGGGCCGCAGCGGCTCTTCGCCCACCGGCTCGGTGGGCAGCTCGCGCGCCATGCTGCACTCCAAACTGCTGGTGATGGATGGCCGCCTGGTCGCCATCGGCTCCATGAACCTCGATATGCGCTCGCAAAAGCAGAACACCGAGATCGCGTTGCTGATCCGCAGCACCGAGCTGTCCCGGCGCATCACCACGCGGCTGGAACCGGCCCTGGGCGAACTGGCGTGGCGCGTGGAACTGCAGCAGCCGGGCGGCCAGTTGCTGTGGCATGCGCCACAGGGCAGCGGCCTGCAGGACAGCACTACCGAGCCCGATGCCAGCGCGCCGCTGCGCCTGCTGCTGCAACTGCTCGGCCCGCTCGCCCCGGACCACCTGTTGTGATTCAGACCGTGACGCGGTCCTGCAACGCGTCCACCCAGACCGTGATGGCGCGCTGGTCCGTCATGGTCCTCACATGCTGGTACGCCGCCTCGCCCTCGGGGAAGCGCCGGCGCATCAGGTTCAGCCACTGCTTGAGGCGGCCCGCGCGCTGGCGCGGCTCCAGGTCCTCGCAGACCAGTTGCCAGAATGCGGCGATGTGCGGCAGCAGGTCGGCCCATTGCACGGTGTCCGAGCCCGGCTCCCCCGCATCCGTGGCACGGATGGCGCGCGCCAGCCCCGGGTCGGCCACCATGCCACGCCCCAGCATCAGCGCATCGCAGCCCGATACCTCGCGGCAGCGCAGCGCGTCGGCCACCGTCCAGATCTCGCCATTGGCGACCACGGGCAAGGCCACGGCCGCACGGATGGCCGGTATCTGCTCCCAGTAGGCCGGGGGCCGGTAGCCGTCGGCCTTGGTACGGGCATGCACCACCAACTCGCAGGCGCCGCCCGCCTCCACGGCCTGTGCGCACTCGCGCATCAGGCCGCTGTCATTGAAGCCCAAACGCATCTTGGCGGAGACCGGCAGATGCGCCGGCACGGCGCGCCGCACCGCCGCCACCAGCGCGGCGATGCGCTCGGGCTCCTGCAACAGGGCCGCCCCGCCGCCATGGCGGTTGACCACCTTGGCCGGGCAGCCGAAGTTCAGGTCGATCCCCTCCGGACCCAGCGCGGCCAGGCGCGCCGCATTCTCGGCCATGCTCACCGGGTCGGAGCCCAGCAACTGGGCGCGCACCGGCACCCCGGCCAGCGTGCGGCTGCCGTTGCGCAGCTCGGGCAGGTAGCGCAGGAACACCTTGTCTGGCAGCAACGTGCCCGTGATGCGGATGAACTCCGACACGCAGCGGTCCACCCCGCCCACCCGGGTAAGCACGTCACGCAGCACAAAATCGAGAAGCCCCTCCATCGGGGCGAGCAGCAGGGTCATCGCGCAGCAAACATCACAGAAAGAAAGCCCGCCGTGTGGGCGCAGCCAACCTGCGATTGTGCGGCAGGCGGGTCATCACAGCGTCATGCCCCGGTGCTGCAATGGTGGGTCATTGCCTTGCGCCTTCACCATGCTGCTCCAAAAAACCGACAAAGCCCGCCTGGAACTCTCGCCCGGTGTCCGCACCCTGAGCCTGCGCGAGCGGTCGCTGCTGCTGCTGGCCGACGGTAAATCCCTGTCGGACCTGCAGGCCATGTACAACGGCATCGGCGCGCAGATCGTGGACAACCTCATGCGCCAGGGCTACCTCACCGGCCCGGCCACCCTGCCCGAAGCGCCGCTGCCCACGGCTACAGTGGCTGCAGTGGCAACACCCGAGCCCCCTGCAGCAACATCGGCAGGGAAACCCAACGACGCCCTGCGCTCGCTGGCAGGTACGCGCATGTACCTGTTCGACATCTGCGAGCGCATGTTCGCGCGCCGGGACCCCGCCCTGGCCCGGCAGTTCCACGAGGCCCTGCGCGGTGCGCGCGACCGCTCCAGCATGCTCGACGTGGGCGAAGCCCTGCTGGATGAAGTGGCGCAAATGGCAGGGCCCGAGCGCGCCCAGACCATTCGCGACCGCATGGACCAGCTGCTGCCCCAGGAACCTGCGGGCACACCGTCCCCGGTGTAATCGGAGGCTGCCGCAGGGCCTGGGTTCAGCCGATGGCCGCCAGCCGCCAGAGCGAAGTCACCTCGGCGGAGCGGGCGGCGTGCAAGGCATCACCGGCGTCGACGGCTTTGGCATGCCGGGGCTGCACGTCGTGCCGACCCAGGATGCGCAGGCCACCCTCGGCGATCCAGGCCAGCAATTGCTCGCGCGGGCGCAGTTCCAGGTGCTCGGCCAGGTCCGAAAGGATCAGCCATCCTTCTCCGCCTGGCTCCAGGTGGGCCGCCAGGCCCGCCAGAAAGCCACGCAGCATGCGGCTGCCCTCGTCGTACACGGCATGCTCGATGGGTGAGCTCGGGCGCGCAGGCACCCAAGGGGGGTTGCACACCACCAGCGGCGCCCGCCCCGGAGGGAACAGGTCGGCCTGCAGCAGCTCCACCCGGTCGAGCACACCCAGGCGCTTCAGGTTGTCAAGCGCACAAGCCATGGCGCGCGGGTCCTGGTCGGTGGCCACCACACGCTGCACGCCGCGGCGCACCAGCACGGCCGACAGCACACCCGTGCCCACACCGATGTCGAACGCCAAGGCGGTGGATGGCAAGGAGGTGTTTGCCACCAGGTCCACGTACTCCCCCCGCACGGGCGAGAACACGCCGTAGTGGGGGTGGATGCGGTTGTGCGGGCCCTCGCCCAGGGCGGGGACTTCCACGCCTTTCTTGCGCCATTCGTAGGCGCCCACCAGGCCCAGCAGCTCGCGCAGCGTGGCCACCGAGCCGTCGCCGCTGGCCGGGCCCCAGGCCTCGGTGCAGGCCTGGCGCCAGTCCGGCGCACGGCGCAGATCGATGCCGTAGTCCGCCCCCAGGGGGATCAGGACCGACGACAGCACCCGCGCGCGCTGGGCTTGCGCCTGGCGGTGCAGGTGAAACGCCTGCGCCGGGGTGGCCGTGGCCGCCTTTTCGGCGGCCTTGGCCGCCGCCTTGGCCGGCTTGCGGTCCACCCGGCGCATCAGCGCCTGCAGCAGCATGCGGGCATTCTGGAAATCGCCCTGCCAGAGCAGGCCCGTGCCCTCGCAAGCCAGGCGGTAGGCCGTATCGGCAGACAGGGTGTCATCGGCGGTCACCACCCGGCGGGGGGGCGGGGCGCTGCTTTCGGAGCGCCACTGGGCACTGTGGGCCTGGCCCAGGTGGTTCCACTCGATCATCGGGGCCTTAGTTGATGGGGCGCTTCAGGCGCACTTCTTCGATCTTGACGCCACCGATCACGGCGGTCTTGGCAGTGGAGAGTTCCTGCTTGAAGCCGGCCATTTCGTGGAAACGGATGGCGCGCTCATTGCGCAGCGGCACCCAGGCCGTGACATTGGTGCAGCCTTCTTCCTGAAGGCCATCACGGGCGGCATCCCACAGGGCCAGGCCTACGCCCTGGTTCCAGTGGGTGGGGGCGGCGTAGATGGCCCAGATTTCGCCCGTGGTGGGGCGGGATTTCTCATCGCGCGAGCGGTCATAGCCGACAAAGCCGACGATCTTCTCGCCATCGATGGCCACCTGCACCTGGGGCTCGCAATATTCGATGGCTTCGCGCCAGTAGGCCTGGCGCTTGTCGACGGAAGACATGGACTTCAATTGCTCGTCTGGCACCAGCCCTTTGTAAGCCTCTTGGGCGGAGACGGTGTGGATCTGGGCGATGGCTTTGGCATCGCGAAGCGTAGCGGGACGAACCTGGATACTGGACATGAAAAAACCGAACGAAAACGGGGGGTGAAAAAACAAAAGGACCGGCATTGTCGCCGCAAACGGTTTTTCACCCCTCGCCAGTAGGGTACCCGGCCCTGCGCGCCCCACGCAGGCGGGGGAGCAAAGCGGGCCGTCAGGCCATGGCCAGAGAGCCTCCGAGCCCGTCCCCAGCGCGCTCGCGGGCCGATTGGGCCAGCGCGCGCTTGTTGCGCGGGCGGGGCACTTTCACCTCCGGCGGCATGCCGTTGATGGCGTTCAGGCCCACCACCAGCGTCACGCTGCGCGAGCCACCATCGCGTTCATCCGGGGCATAGGCGCGGTAGCTGCCGCTGCCCTGGCCGTGGCTGCGTTGCACGGTATGGAACACGATGCGCACGCCGCTCACCCGGTGGCCGCTGAAGGGCAGCACGCGCAGGCGTGCATCGCGGTCCAGCGCCAGCCCCATGCAGCCAGGGCGGTTGATGAGGTCGGTGCGCACGCTGCGCCAGGTCAGGCCGTTGTCGGTGGAAAACTGCCAGTTGCCCGCCTGTGCATCCAGGTGCTCGACGATGACGCCCGCCGAGGCCAACAGGTCCGGGCAGTTGTCGTGCACGATCTGGGCCATGCAATTGCCGCCCACCCCCACTCCGGCGGAAGGCTTGTGCTCTGGCGACGAAATCGGTGGGTTCTGAAGAGCGCTGGCAGTCATGTTGTATTCCCCTGGTGGTTGATGGATGGTTGGTCCGACCCAACCGCCGCAGTGCGCAGCCGCCATGCGACATTCTGTTCACTGCATGGAGGAAAGTCTAGAAACCGCAGGGGCCGGCGTCCATCGCACAAATGGACTAGTTCGCACAGTTCCCTGGCGCGGTGTTGTGCGCAATACTCACGGGATGCCTGCCAGCCTGTTGCTTATTGACGACCACACCCTGTTTCGCACCGGTTTGCGCCTGATCGTGCAGGACCACCCCCTGGTGGGATCCATTGCCGAAGCCGGCTCCATTGCCGAAGCCTGTGCCCTGCCCCCTGCCCCGATGGACCTGGTGCTGCTGGACATCCAGCTGCCGGGCATGAGCGGGCTCGACGGGCTGCGCCTGCTGCGCCAGTCCTACCCCAGCGCCCGTATCGTGCTCGTCTCGGCCAGCATTGCGCCGGATGCGGTGTACGAGGCGCGCTCGCGCGGCGCCGACGGTTTCCTGCCCAAGTCGGCCAGCGGCGAGGACATCCTGGAGGCGATCAGCGTGTCCCTGTCTGGCGCGCCCTGTTTCCCCCCCAACAGCGGCAATGCCTCCACTACCCGCACGTCCGCTGCGCCCAGCCTCACCGCGCGCCAGCTTGAGGTGCTGTCGCTACTGTGCACCGGCAAGCCCAACAAGGTCATCGCGCGCCACCTGGGCCTGAGCGAGAACACCGTGCGCGTGCATGTGGCGGCCATCTTTGCACAACTGGGCGTCAACAGCCGCAGCGCGGCGCTGCTGGCCGCGCAGCGCCTGGGCCTGTCCATGCCGCCGCTCCATGACATTGTCTGAAGCCCTGCCGCTGATCCCGCGCTGGCCCTGGACGCGCCGGCGCTGGGAGCGCGATGAAGTCCTGCGCGAGCAGGTCACGCTGCTGCGCCAGAACTTCCCCATGACCTTGCTGGCATCCCTGGCCACGGCCCTGGGCACCCTGTGGGTGATGGCACGCGTGGCCGACACCCAGGTGGTCAGCATCTGGCTGGTCTCGCACGCGCTGGTGGTCATAGGGGTGTACGTCACGCTGCGCGGCATGGCACCGCAGCGCGATCCGGTGCTGCACTCGGCGCGCAAGCTCATGGCCTGCATGGCCGCCATGGGCCTGAGCTGGGGCAGCCTGGGCTACGTGGTGCTGTACTGGGGCACGCCGGAGAGCGTGATCTACGCCATCGGCATCGTCAGCACCGTCTCCTCCGGTGCGCTGGGCCTGGGGGCGCCGCTGTACCGCGCCTACATCACCTACCTCACCTGCGCGGTCGGGGGCATCTTCGTGGCCGTGGCCATGAGCGGCGGCCCGGCCATGTGGCCCGCCCTGTTCCTGGTGCTGGTGTACTACGCCCTGACCGGCCTGCAGGCCAGCACCGGCGACACCGCCACGCGCCGCAGCATCGCCCTCAAGCTCGAAAACGAGCGGCTGGTGGCCGAATTGCGCGCAGAGTCGCACCGTGCCCTGGCCGCGCAGGCAGAGGCCGAGCGTGCCGACCGCGACAAATCGCGCTTTCTCGCCGCCGCCAGCCACGACCTGCGCCAGCCGCTGCACGCGATGGGCCTGTTCCTCGAAACCCTGCAGCGCAGCCCCATGAGCCCGCACCAGCTCACCGTGCTGGGCCACGCGCAGGCGGCTTCGGGCGCGGCGGTAGAGATGCTCACCACCTTGCTCGACTATTCGCGGCTGGAGGCCGGTGTCGTCAAGATGCGGCCCGCCGCCTTCGCCGTGCAACCCCTGCTGACCGCGCTGGAGCAGGAGTTCGGCGTGCAGGCCGACAATTGCGGGCTGGTGTACCGCACGCACGAGACCTCCACCGCAGCCCATGCCGACCGCTCGCTGGTCATGCTGGTGATGCACAACTTCATCTCCAATGCGCTGCGCTACACGGCGCGCGGCGGCGTGCTCATTGCCTGCCGCCGCCGCGGCCGGCGCATCGCGCTGGAGGTCTGGGACACCGGGGCGGGCATACCGCAAAGCCAGTGGGAAAACATCTTCCAGGAGTTCCACCAGTTGGGCAACCCCGAGCGCGACCGCCGCAAGGGCCTGGGTCTGGGCCTGGCCATCGTGAAACGCCTGGCGCGCGAGATGGGTACCTCGGTGGAGCTGAGCTCCCGCCCCGGCCGGGGCTCGGTGTTCCGGCTCTGGCTCGACGCCTGGCAGGGCGCCCTGGAGGACGAGGCCCCGCCCTCCTTCAACCACTTCGATCTCACGGGGCTGCACGTGCTGGCCATCGACGATGACGAATCGGTGCGCCTGGGCATGCAGGCCCTGCTGCAAAGCTGGGGTTGCCACTGCACCACGGCCGAATCCAGTGCCGATGCGCTCGAACACATCGAGGACAGCACGCCCGACCTGATCATCACCGACTTCCGCCTGCGCCACGAAGAGACCGGCAAACAGGTGCTGCAGGCCCTGCGTGCCTACCTGGGGGTGTCGGTGCCCGCCATCATCATGACCGGGGACACCTCGCCCCAGCGCCTGCGCGACGCGCAGACCACCTCGGCCCTGCTGCTGCACAAGCCGGTGTCCACCGGGCAGTTGCGCGATGCCATCGTGCAACTGGTCAGCGGCACGCCGTCACCCACCGAGGCCCCGCCGACCGAAGCCGCTACAGCCAGCGGCGAAGAAGCCCCATGACCTGGTCGAAGCGCGCGCCGTAAGGCGGGTAGAACATCGAGCCCATCGCCCAGCGCGACTGCACCAGGACCGACTTCTGGTGGCAAAAGCGCAGGAAGCCCTGCTCGCCGTGGTAGGCGCCCCAGCCGCTGTCACCCACTCCGCCAAAGGGCAGGTTGTCGTGGGCGATGTGCATCAGCGTGTCGTTCACCGTCACACCACCGCTCACGGTGCGGCGCAGCACGTCGTCGCGCGCCGCCTCGCTCTGGCCGAACCAGTACAGCGCCAGCGGCCGCGGGCCGGCATTGATGTGCGCCACGGCGTCGTCCAGGCGTTCGTACGAGATCACGGGCAGCACGGGCCCGAAGATCTCCTCCTGCATGATCTGCATGTCGGAGGTGACGCCAAACACCAGCGTGGGCAGCATCTGGCGGCTCGCCCCATCGCCCAGCGTGCCCACGGTGTTCACCACCGGCTTGCCCGCTGCGGGATCGATGGGCTGCACTTCGGCCCCCTGCGTCTGCGCCTGCTGCAGCATGGTGCGCAGCCGCGCATGGTGGCGCGGCGTGATGATGGAGGCGTAGTCCGGGTTGCCCTCGATGGTGGGGAACAGGCGCGCCACGGCGGCCCGGTAGGCATTGGCAAACTCGGTCTCGCGCCCGCGCGGCACCAGCAGGTAGTCGGGCGCAATGCAGGTCTGGCCGGCATTGAGCAGCTTGCCGTGGGCGATCTTGAGCGCCGCGTCCTGCATGTCGCAGTGGCCGTCGATGATGCAGGGCGACTTGCCACCGAGCTCCAGCGTGGTGGGTGTGAGGTTCTGCGCGGCCGCGATGGCCACCTTGCGCCCTACGGGCGTGGAACCGGTGAACACCAGGTGGTCAAACGGCAGCGAGGCAAACAGTGCCGCCAGGTTGGCATCGCCCTGCACCACGCAGAATTCGTCGGGGGCAAAGAACTGCGCCACCAGCAGCGCCAGCTGGGCCGAGGTGTGCGGCGTGAGCTCGCTGGGCTTGAGCATCACGCGGTTGCCCGCAGCCAGTGCCGTGATGGCGGGCGCAAGCGCCAATTGCACAGGGTAGTTCCAGGGAGCGATCACGCCCACCACACCGAGCGGCTGGCGCTGTATGTGCGCGGAGGCAGGCTGAAGGTAGATGGGTGTGCGCACCTTCTGCGGCTTCATCCAGCGCGCCAGGTGCTTCAAGGTATGCGACAGCAGGGTGCGCAGCACGAAGAAATCCGCCACCTCGGTGAGCCGGGGCGAACGCATGCCGAAATCGGCCTGCACCGCCGCCGCCAGCACGGGCCCGTTTTCATCGAGCAGCTTGCGCATGCGCAGCAGGCGCTCGCGGCGCACGAGCAAAGGCACCTCGACCTGGGTGCGGCTGGCCTGCCGCTGGGTTTCAAAAAAGGCGTGGATGTCGGCTGGTGTCATGGAGCGCATGATAGAGCGCCCGGCCCCTGCCGCCGGACCATGCCGGCGCGTCTAGAGGGGCATGCCGAGCACCGCTTTCAGCGCTTGTTGCGGCTTTGCACCAGCGCTCAGCGCAGCTCGCGCGGCTCCACATCGGTCACCTCCACGGCGCTGGGCAGCACCCCGCCGCGCCGCGATGGCGCTGCCGACTCCGCCGCCCCATCGGGCGGGCGCGCAGCCCCCCATTGCGCCCTGGAGCGCATGGCAGCGCTGAATCCCGTGCGCGGGTCGACCCGCATGACCCAAGGGGTCATGGGCCGGCCCGTGAGCCGTGCCCAGGTCGCGCGCGTTGCCCACGCCAAACCCAGCACCAGCGCTGCAGCCAGCAGGCTTAGGAACACCACCAGCCCCATGGCCAGCACCAGGGCACGCAGCGCAAAGCGCACCAGACCCGAAACAAGATTGTTCAAACGACACCTTTCCTTTCAACAGGGCGGGCTCCCATGGCCGCCCCTTCCCCGATCAAGCAGGCTCGGACGCACCGCCAAACTGGAACACCCCCGGGTCCAGCACCGGGTCCACCGTCACCGGAATCACGCTCTTGGGCGGGAACCGGCCTTCCAGCAGCAGCTTCGACAGGGGATTCTCGATGCGCTGCTGGATGGCCCTCTTGAGCGGACGGGCACCGAACACCGGATCGAACCCCACCTTGGCCAGCTCTTCGAGCGCCGGGGCCGAGATCTGCAGCTGCAGGTCCATCTTGGCCAGGCGCGCTTCGAGCAGTTGCAGCTGGATGCGTGCAATCGCCTCGATGTTCTTCGCATCCAGCGCATGGAACACCACCGTCTCATCGATCCGGTTCAGGAATTCGGGTCGGAAATGGTTCTTGAGTTCCCCCCACACCGCTTCCTTGATGTCCTCGGCGTCCTGCCCCACCATGGCCTGGATCAGGTGCGAGCCGATGTTGCTGGTCATCACGATCACCGTGTTCTTGAAGTCCACGGTGCGGCCCTGGCCATCGGTCAGGCGGCCATCGTCGAGCACCTGCAGCAGCACGTTGAACACGTCGGGGTGGGCCTTCTCCACCTCGTCGAGCAGCAGCACGCTGTAGGGCTTGCGGCGCACGGCTTCGGTCAGGTAGCCGCCCTCCTCGTAGCCCACGTAGCCCGGGGGCGCACCGATCAGGCGGGCCACCGAGTGCTTTTCCATGAACTCGCTCATGTCGATGCGGATCAGGTGGTCCTCGCTGTCGAACAGGAAACCCGCCAGCGCCTTGCACAGCTCGGTCTTGCCCACGCCCGTGGGGCCCAGGAACAGGAAGGAGCCCGTGGGGCGGTTGGGGTCGGACAGACCCGAGCGCGAGCGGCGGATGGCGTTGGCCACGGCGGTGATGGCCTCTTCCTGGCCCACCACGCGCTCGTGCAGCTTGCCCTCCATCTGCAAGAGCTTGTCCTTCTCGCCCTGCATCATCTTGGCCACCGGGATGCCCGTGGCGCGGCTCACGACCTCGGCAATCTCCTCGGCACCCACTTGCGTGCGCAGCAGGCGCGGCGCGCTCGCCACGCCGTCCTTGCCATCTTCCTTGGCCTGGGCTTCCTTGAGCTGGCGCTCCAGGTCGGGCAGCTTGCCGTACTGCAGCTCGGCCACCTTGTTGAAGTCGCCCTTGCGGGTGAACTCCTCGATCTGGAACTTGAGCTTGTCGATGGCTTCACGCACGTGCGCACTGCCCTGGGCCTGGGCCTTTTCGGCCTGCCAGATTTCGTCGTAGTCGGCAATCTCCTTTTGCAGGCGCACGATCTCTTCTTCGATCAGGCCGAAACGCTTGACCGAGGACTCGTCCTTCTCGCGGCGCACGGCCTCGCGCTCGATCTGCAACTGGATCAATCTGCGGTCGAGCTTGTCCATGACTTCGGGCTTGGAGTCCATCTCGATCTTGATCTTCGATGCCGCCTCGTCGATCAGGTCGATCGCCTTGTCGGGCAGGAAGCGGTCGGTGATGTAGCGGTGCGACAGCTCCGCCGCGGCCACGATGGCCGGGTCGGTAATGTCCACGCCATGGTGCACCTCGTACTTTTCCTGCAGGCCGCGCAGGATGGCGATGGTCGCCTCAACCGTGGGCTCACCCACGAGGATCTTCTGGAAGCGGCGCTCCAGCGCGGCGTCCTTCTCGATGTACTTGCGGTATTCGTCGAGCGTGGTGGCACCCACGCAGTGCAGCTCGCCACGCGCCAGGGCCGGCTTGAGCATGTTGCCCGCGTCCATGGCCCCCTCGCCCTTGCCGGCGCCCACCATGGTGTGCAACTCGTCGATGAAGACAATGGTCTGGCCCTCGTCCTTGGCCAACTCGTTGAGCACGGCCTTCAGGCGTTCCTCGAACTCACCACGGTACTTGGCACCGGCCAGGAGGGCAGCCATGTCCAGGCTGAGCACACGCTTGCCCTTGAGCGACTCGGGCACCTCGCCAGCCACGATGCGCTGGGCCAGGCCTTCCACGATGGCGGTCTTGCCCACGCCAGGCTCGCCGATGAGCACGGGGTTGTTCTTGGTGCGCCGCTGCAGTACCTGGATAGCGCGGCGGATCTCGTCGTCGCGGCCGATCACGGGGTCGAGCTTGCCCATGCGGGCACGCTCGGTGAGGTCCATGCAGTATTTGGCGAGCGCACCGCGCTGGCCTTCGGCATCGGCGCTGTCCATCTTCTGGCCGCCGCGCACGGCCTCGATGGCCGCCTCCAGGCTCTTGCGCGTGAGGCCGTTGTCCTTGGCGATGGTGGCGGCCTCGCCCTTGCTGTCGATCAGCGCGAGCAGGAACAGCTCGCTGGCGATGAACTGGTCACCACGCTTGATGGCCTCCTTCTCGGTGGCCTGCAGCACACGGCCCAATTCGGGCCCGCCCTGCACCTGCTCCTGGCCGTGCACGGCCGGCAGGCGCTTGACGGCGCTTTCCGCAGCAGCCAGCAGGCCCTGCACATTGGCACCGGCGCGCTGCAGCAGCGCGCGCGGCCCGTCTTCCTGGCGCAGCATGGCCACGAGCATGTGCACGGGCTCGATGTAGGCGTTGTCATTGCCCAGCGCAAGGGTCTGGGCGTCGCTCAGGGCTTCCTGGAACTTGGTGGTGAACTTGTCGAGACGCATGGGTGAATGTCCTTCCGAATTGCGTCACACATGGGGACTTTCGGCACCCTTTTCAAGCATCCCGAGCCTGGGTAAGGGCCATCAAACGGCGTCAGTCCCACCTTGTGCGCCTGCTTTGGCGGCGCGGCGCACAAAATTACCAATATTTACATGTCACCGTGGGCCGGTGCAATGCCCCAGCGGGCCAGCGCCGCGTCGTCGCTCACGCGCGCATCGACCCAGCGCGCGCCCGCAGGCGTGACTTCCTTCTTCCAGAACGGCGCCTGGGTCTTGAGGTAGTCCATCAGGAACTCGCAGGCCTCGAAACTCTGGCCCCGGTGGGCGCTGGTGACCGCCACCAGCACGATCTGGTCGAGCGGCTGCAGCAGCCCCACGCGGTGGATAACGCGCACGCCAAAGAGCTCGAAGCGCCCGAAGGCGGCCTCGACCATCGCGGCAATGGACTTTTCGGTCATGCCCGGGTAGTGCTCCAGCTGCAGGGAGGCCACGTCGTCGCCATCGTTGCGGTCGCGCACCGTGCCCACGAAGGCGCACACCGCGCCCACGCGGCGGTCTTCGCGGCGCAGCGCGGCGACTTCGGCGGACAGGTCGAAGTCCGCCGTCTGGATGGAGACACTGCCTGCCGGGCGGGTAGTCATGGAGAGCGGTGCAGGCGGGGGGCGGCCAGCAGGGCGCGCTCCTCTTCCAGCACTTTTTCCAGTTGCACGAGCGCGGGGGTGCGTGGCAGCTTGGCCACCAGGGCCTGCAAACGCGTGACATCGGTCACCGTCGGGGCCACTTTCACCTGCGCGATGGCCGCAGGGTGGTTGCCGGATTGGATCAACGCCAGTACCTTCGTGGGCCATTCACTCTTGGGTTTTGCCATGGATCTGTTTTTTTCTGAAGGAAATGATTGTCTGTAGGATCCAGAGAACTGTACCCCTACCTGACATGGCCACACAAACCATCACCACCGAAAAATACAAGCTCTACCCGTCGCCGCGCAACCGCAGCAAGGATATCTTCGCGCATGAGGTGTTCGTGCCCTACCCCTATGCCCTGGTGGACCTGGACAGCATGGACCTGGCAGGCCAGTCGACGCTGTTCGCCGCCTGCCGGCTGTCGGACATGAAGATGGGCCAGGTGGTGACCTTCGAGCTGGATGCGGACCGAACGAAGTTCGAGCGGCTGTTCACGCCCGACTGACGGCCCGGCCAAGTCGCCAATAATGCGTGCGGTGCCGCCGGACCGGCCGCCCCATACACCGTCCTCGCAAGGGCATTTCACTCCAGCATGAAATTTTCAGACATCACGCAGCGCCTGCAATCGGTAGAACACGACAACAACATCGATGTCCTGCGCGCCTGCGCCATCCTCTCGGTGGCGCTGCACCACTTCTCGGTCTACGCCGGCATCCCGGTGCCGCTGTTCGGCCCCGATGGCGGCGGCATCGGCGTGCAGCTGTTCTTCCTGATCTCGGGCTACCTCATCATCCAGAGCGCCGAGCGCAACAGCCTGGGCGACTATGCCAAGGCACGGTTCTTTCGCATCTTCCCGGTGTACTGGGTCGCCCTGGTGGGCATCGTGCTGGTCGAGATGGCGTTGGTCCCCGGGTTCCGGCAACTGGTGGCCAACGACTACCCGCACTTCCTGCTCAACCTGCTCAACCTGCAGCAGCTGTCCGTGCGCAGCAGCCTCTTCTTCGACCGCGTGCACGTGGGCTGGACGCTCACGGTAGAGCTCTTCTGGTATGCCATCGTGGTGGTGCTGGCCTTGGTGGCGCACCGCGTGCGCTGGCGGCATTTCTGGCTGGGCGTGCTGGTCCTGTCCACCCTGCTGTCCATCGCCTGGATCAAGACGGCCAACACCGGCGCGCTCGACTTCCTGTACCTGGCCCAGGCGCGCAACGCCGGGGTGGAATTCACGCCCCTGCTGCAGCATGTGCTGATCAAGTCCAACATCGTGGGCTACCTGTACTTCTTCGTGATGGGCACGGTGATCTACCGGTACGAGAAGGTGCTCAGGCGCATCCCCAGCAGCATCCTGTGGCCGGTGGCGCTGCTGCTGATCTTGCTGTGGTCGCAGTGGCAGGTCGTGGTGGGGTTGGCGCCGCAGCCGCTGGCCGCCGTGGGCCTGGCCTGCGTGTTCATCCTGTTCCTCAAGCTGCCGCCCATCAAGGACGTGCTGGTGCGCTACATCGGCAAGATTTCGTATTCGCTGTACCTCGTCCATGCCAAGGTGATGGTCGTGGTCTATGCCAACCTGCAATGGTCGGGCGCAGGCGCCCACCTCACCGTCGTCATTGCCACCTTGCTGCTGGCCACTGCGCTGTACTACACCGTGGAACAGCCCATGATCGACTACGGCAAGCGCTTTCGCAGCAAGAACCGCAGCAGCGTGCCGGACAGCGCCGCGGCCTGACCCTTCCATTGCCATTTCGACCTGCCTGCGCCATGCACGACGACAACCAGATCCACGTTCCCCCGTCCTTCATGGCCGTGTACAGCGACGCCCGCCAGCGCCTGCGCGAGCCGGCCAGCGTGGTGCGCACGCGCTACGAGCTGTGCGAAGACCTGGCCGGGCACCTGGTGGAGCATGCGCAGACGCTCTACCACGTGCAGGCGCCTTCCGAAACCGAGATACTGCGGCGCATCCATGCCGGGCTGTGCACGGGGGAATCCGGCGTCTCCGTGCCCGAGGCCACCTGGATCGTGACGCGCCTGGCCGAACTGCTGGTCTGGCAGTGCCCCGAACTGGTCGCCCCCGTGGAGCCGGCGCCCGAGCAGGGCTGACGCGCTCCCCGCTATACTGCTCGCCATGACCACCCACTGCACCCTGGCCCTTCCTACCGCACCCGCGGTGGCCGTGCCGTGCGTGGTCAAAGCCAAAAAACCAGAGCTCATCTGACCGGAGCTGTGGTTCCGTCCGGATGAGCGACGGAACCCCTGGCAGAAAGACAGCTCCCTTTTCCCTTTCCCCCTTTCTCTCCCGGTATTCCGCGCGCGCAGCCTGGCGGTTCTTCCCTTGGTCGAACCTGAAAGGATGTTTTCGCATGTCCCCCCTGACGATTGCCACTGCGGCTGTACCTGCTGCTGCTGCTGCTGCCAACCACCCCACCAGCCCCGTCTTCAGCGGTCTATGGATCGCCCTGGTCACGCCGTTCAAGGACGGCGCGGTGGACCACCCTGCCCTCGCCGCCCTGACAGCCCGGCTGCGTGCCGAAGGCGTCTCGGGCTTCGTCGCCTGCGGCTCCACCGGGGAGGCCGCCGCCCTGGACAAGGCCGAGCAGTTGCAGGTGCTGGAAACCACGCTCGAAGCCGCCCGAGACCTGCCCGTGGTGATGGGAGTCTCGGGCTACCACCAGGGCCAGGTACTGGACCAGGTGCAGACCCTGGCGTGCTACCCGCTGGCAGGCCTGCTGGTGTCCGCGCCGCATTACATCCGCCCGTCACAGGACGGCCTGCTGCACTGGTTCCGCGCCATCGCCGACGCCAGCACGGTGCCCGTGGTCATCTACGACATACCGTACCGCACGGGCGCCACACTCACCCCCGAGACGCTGCTGGCACTGGCGGCACACCCACGCATCCAGGCCATCAAGGACTGCGGCGGCAGCAACGCCAAGACGCAAGCCCTGATTGCGGATGGCCGCCTTCAGGTGCTGACGGGTGAAGACGCGCAAATCTTCAATACGCTGGCACTGGGCGGCGCGGGCGCCATCTCTGCCTGCGCGCACTGGCAGACGCCGCAGTTTGTGGAACTGGTAGGCTTGCTGCGCGGGGGCGATCTGTCCCAGGCCCGCCGCGCATGGCAGGCCCTGCAACCCTGGATCGAGGCTTGCTTTGCCGAACCCAACCCTGCCCCGCTCAAGGCCATGCTCGCGCATGCAGGAGAGATGCGCAATGAACTGCGCGCACCCATGATGGCGGCCTCGGAAGCCCTGGTACAGCGCCTGCAGGCCCTGTAGCCGGGGCCCAGCGCGCGAAAGGATCAGCCGCCCGTGACGGGTGGGAAAAAAGCCACTTCGGCACCCTCGTGCAGAGCAGCATCTTCGGTGCTGAGCACTTGGTTCAGCGCCATGCGCACGGCCCGGCCCCGGGCCAGGCTCGCGACGTGGGCGCCGCCGCGCGCGATCAACTCGTCGCGCAGTTCGCCCAGGGTCGCCGCAGCGGTGTCCACCGCTTCGCTGCCCTGGCCGATGGCCTCGCGGATGGAGGCGAAGTAGCGCACCGTGATCTTCATCCCAGCAGCTCCGCAAAGGCAATGAACTGCACCGTATCGCCCGGCGCAATGGTCTGGCCGGCAGGGTTGTCTACCACGCCATCACCCCAGGCGGCGGAGGTGAGCACGCCCGAGCTCTGGTTGGCAAACAGATCGAGGCCCCCCGCCGCGTTGTGCCGCACGCGCAGGAACTCGCGGCGCTTGTCGGCCCGGGGCCAGGCGAAATGCGCCGTGGCCGGCAGCGCGCGCGGGGCCACGGCCTGCACGCCCTGCAAGCGCAAAAGGAAGGGCCGCACCAGCAGTGCAAAGGTCAGGAAGCTCGATACCGGGTTGCCAGGCAGCCCCATGAAATGGGCGCTGCCGATCCGCCCATAGGCAAAGGGCTTGCCCGGCTTCATGGCGATCTGCCAGAGGTCCAGTGTTCCGAGCGATTCCACGGCGGGCTTGATGTGGTCCTCTTCACCCACCGACACGCCGCCGCTGGTGAGGATCAGGTCATGGGCTTCGCTCGCACGCTGCAGGGCCTCGATGGTCGCATCGCGCCGGTCGGGCACGATGCCCAGGTCCGTTACCTCGCAACCCAGGCGCAGCAGCATGGCGCGCAGGAAGAAGCGGTTGCTGTTGTAGATGGCACCCGGGCGCATCTGCTCGGGCGGCACGTCCCCCGGCATGACCAGTTCGTCGCCGGTGGAGAACAGCGCCACGCGCGGGCGGCGCCCCACCTGCAGCTGGTGCAGGCCGATGCTCGCCGCCAGGCCCAGTTCCGCCGGGGTCAGGCGCATGCCGGCAGACAGCACCACCGCGCCGCGGGTGATGTCCTCGCCAGCACGGCGTATCCACTGGCCGGCAGTCGGCACGGCATTGATCCGCACCTTACCGTCGTCCAGGGCTTCGCAGTCCTCCTGCATCAGCACCGCATCGGCGCCGTCGGGAATCGGAGCCCCCGTGAAGATGCGCGCGGCCGTGCCCGGCTGCAAAGGCGCCCCCGCACTGCCGGCGGCGATGCGTTGCGACACGGGCAACACCGTGCCTGCAGTCGCCACGTCGGCGCGGCGCACGGCGTAGCCGTCCATGGAACTGTTGTCGCTCGGCGGCACCTGCAGGGCCGAGACGGCGTCCTGGGCCAGCACGCGGCCGTCCGCCTCGAAGGTGGTGACCGTATCGGTGCCTGCCAGCGGGGTGGCACGCACCAGCAGCTCGGCCAGTGCGTCGGCCAGGGACTTGAGGGGTTTGAAAGCGGTGAGAGGTCTCATTGGTGCAGGTCCCAGTCGTATTCGAAGCGCTCGGCATACTGCAGCAGCCAGTCCACCACCTGCGCAGGGTCGTTCAGGTCGAGCAGGGGCAGGCCGGTGGGCACAGGCAACTGCCCCGGCGCATCGGTGGCCACCGCCGCCACGAAGTCGTCTTCGGCGTAACGCACGGGCTTGGGGGCCTGGCCGGCCTCGGGGGCGCGCCAGACCTCGACCTTGAGCAGATCGCTGTCCTTGAAGCCCTCCACCAGCACCCAGTCCACGCCCTGGTACAGCTCGGCAAGCAGGTGGTGCACGGTGAGTTCGGCAGGCCGCTCGAACTCGCGCACCAGCGCCAGGCGCCGGTCGGAGGCGGCCACCACCTCGAAGGCACCGGCCTCGCGGTGGCGCCAGGTGTCCTTGCCCACGTGATCGATGTCGAAACTGTGGTGTGCGTGCTTGACCACCGAGACCCGCAGGCCGCGCAGCCGCATCTCGGGAATGAGCTGCTCGACCAGCGTGGTCTTGCCGCTGCCGGAGAACCCTGCAAAACCTACAACCTTCATCCCATGCTCCTGCACAAGGCCATGGCACCCATGGACCACCCAAGCTCCGTCAAAAGAGCGAAAGGGGCGCCACCCTGGGCGCCCCGAATGGCAACCCCTGTCCGGCGCGCCGTGGCGCGGCTGGGCAGGCGGCACCTCCTCACTGGCAGTGGCGCTCGATGTAGGCCTGCACCAGGCGCACGTCGGCAGGCATCACCTGCACGCGCTTGGGCAGGTCCTCGATGCCGGCGAACTTCGCAGGTCGCTCGGGCGAATGACCCAGGGCCTCGACGATGGTCTCGGCGAACTTGATGGGCAGGGCCGTCTCCAGCACGATCATGGGCACGGCCGGGTCGCTGTGGTGTTCCAGCGCCACCTTCACGCCGTCGGCGGTGTGGGTGTCGATGGTCACGCCATGGCGCTGGAAGTTGCCCCTGATGGTGGCCAGACGGTCGGCATGGGTGCTCTTGCCGCTCTCGAAGCCGTAGCGGGTGGCCGCCTCGGCAAAGAGCGGGTCGGCGCTCAGGTCGAATTTCCCCTCCTTGGCCAGCGCATCGCCGAACAGGGCCTTGGTGCGTGCGCCGTCGCGGCCCAGCAGGTCGAACACGAAGCGCTCGAAATTGCTGGCCTTGCTGATGTCCATCGAAGGGCTGGACGTTTCATGCGTGTCGGCGCTGCTGCGCACGCGGTACACACCGGTGCGGAAGAACTCGTCGAGCACGTCGTTCTCGTTGGTGGCCAGCACCAGCTTGGCGATCGGCAGGCCCATGGAGCGCGCCACATGGCCCGCGCAGATGTTGCCGAAGTTGCCGCTGGGCACCGTGAAGCTGACCTGCTGGTCGTTGCGCTCGGTGGCCTGCACGTAACCGGCAAAGTAGTAGACCACCTGCGCCAGCAGGCGCGCCCAGTTGATGGAGTTGACGGTGCCGATCTTGTACTTGCGTTTGAAGGGCAGGTCGTTGCTCACGGCCTTGACGATGTCCTGGCAGTCGTCGAACACGCCTTCGATGGCGATGTTGTGGATGTTCTCGTCCTGCAGGCTGAACATCTGCGCCTGCTGGAAGGCACTCATGCGGCCGTGCGGGCTGGTCATGAAGACGCGCACGCCCTTCTTGCCGCGCATGGCGTACTCGGCCGCGCTGCCGGTGTCGCCGCTGGTGGCGCCCAGGATGTTGAGCTCCTCGCCGCGGCGGTTCAGTTCGTACTCGAACAGGTTGCCCAAGAGCTGCATGGCCATGTCCTTGAAGGCCAGCGTGGGGCCGTTGGACAGGGCTTCGAGCCACAGGCTGTTTTCCAGGTGGCGCAGGGGCACGATCTCGCCGGTGCCGAAGACCTCGGCCGTGTACGTCTTCTCGCACAGCGCCTTCAGGTCGGCGGCCGGGATGTCGTCGATGTACAGCGACAGGATCTGGAAGGCCAGCTCGGCGTAGCCCTGCTCGTGGTAGGCCTTGCGCAGGCGCGTGAGCATGGCGTCGTCGACCTGCGGGTAGTGCTCGGGCAGGTACAGGCCGCCATCGGGGGCCAGGCCTTCGAGCAGGATGTCGCAGAACTGCTTGCGGTCTGCATGGCCGCGGGTGCTGAGGTATTTCATGGTGGTGTCCCGTCTGCGTTCACAACGCAGGTGCCGGCTGCGTCAGTTGAGTTCTTCCTTGCGGATGCGCGTGATCGGGGCCAGCACGGTGGGCAGGGCCTGCATCTGGGCCAGCACGGTGTCCATGGTGCCTTCGCGCGTGTCGTGCGTGAGGATGATGAGGTCGGTCTGGGTGGAGCCTTCTCCACCCACTTCGTCGGCTTCGCGCTGCAGCATGGCATCGATGCTGATGCCGGCCTCGGCCAGCAGGCCGGTGACCTTGGCCAGCACGCCGGCCTGGTCGGCCACGCGCAGGCGCAGGTAGTAGCTGGTGACCACTTCGCTCATGGGCAGCAGCGGCAGCGTGCCCATGGCATCGGTCAGCGTGTTGGCCTGGAAGGCCAGGTGCGGCACGCGGTGCTCGGGGTCGGCCGTGTGCAGGCGGGCGATGTCCACCAGGTCGGCAATCACGGCGCTGGCGGTGGGCTCGCTGCCCGCGCCCTTGCCGTAGTACAGCGTGGTGCCCACGGCATCGCCCTGCACCACCACGGCGTTCATGGCGCCTTCGACGTTGGCGATCAGGCGCTTGGAGGGCACCAGGCTCGGGTGCACGCGCAGCTCGATCCCCTTGTCCGCGCGCTTGGTGATACCCAGCAGCTTGATGCGGTAGCCCAGTTGCTCGGCGTACTTGATGTCGGCCGCGCCGAGCTTGGTGATGCCTTCGACGTAGGCCTTGTCGAACTGCACCGGGATGCCGAAGGCGATGGCGCTCATCAGCGTGACCTTGTGCGCGGCGTCCACGCCTTCGATGTCGAACGTGGGGTCGGCCTCGGCATAGCCCAGGCGCTGCGCTTCCTTGAGCACCACGTCGAAATCGAGGCCCTTGCTACGCATCTCGGACAGGATGAAGTTGGTGGTGCCGTTGATGATGCCGGCGATCCACTGGATGCGGTTGGCCGTGAGGCCTTCGCGCAGCGCCTTGATGATGGGGATGCCACCGGCCACGGCGGCCTCGAAGGCCACCATCACACCCTTGGCCGAGGCGGCCGCGAAGATCTCGGTGCCGTGCACGGCCAGGAGCGCCTTGTTGGCGGTGACCACATGCTTGCCGGCGGCGATGGCTTCGAGCACCAGCGCACGTGCGATGCCGTAGCCGCCGATGAGCTCGATGACGATGTCGATGTCGGGGTTGGCGATGATGGCGCGGGCGTCGTTGACGACCTGGATGTCAGCACCCACTGCGGCCCGGGCACGCTCCACGTCAAGATCGGCCACCATGGTGATCTCGATACCGCGGCCCGCGCGGCGGCGGATTTCTTCCTGGTTGCGCTGCAGCACGTTGAACACGCCGCTGCCGACGGTGCCGATGCCCAGCAGGCCTACTTGGATGGGTTTCATGGTCATAAAAATCAGGGTTTCCTGGAAACGGGGTTGGTGGGCAGAACCACCTTGGAAGTTCGGGCGGGCAATTGCCAGGCGCCGCCAGCAAAGCCGCGGCACAGGCTGTCGCCCGATTCGCCGGTGAGCACGAAGCCGCGGCCGTCGAAATGCCATTCCTGCATGGACCAGCAGTCGCCGATGCCGCGTCCCTTCATGGAGGAGCGGATCGACCCGTCTGCCGCATCGAATTCGCCTTCGGCGTCGAGAAGTTGCGGCTGGTAGGGCGGGCGGTCGTTGGCCAGCCAGTGCAGTCCACCGAAATTGTAGGCGCCCATGGCACAGGGGATGGACAGCAGTACCTTGCGCTCCGTGAGGCGATGCACCTGCAGGTCGGCGGGTTGGGGGGCATCGCCGTTGCAGCGCTCGCTAACGTCCTTGCGGTCGATGGCGGCGAGCAGTGGCTTGGCCAGCGCGGCATCGGCCTTGCGCTCGGGCAGCGGCCGCATGGCGTTGAGCACCGGCGCAGGCACCGGGGCCAGCACCGATGCCTCGGCCTTGTTGCCGCGCCGCACCAGGGCGCCCGGCGTGCCGACGCGGCCCTGGGCCTCGTCCATCTTCAGCAGCACGGCGCTGGCACCGGCGAGCGACAGCACCCACCGGTCCTTGCCGGCGGTGACGGTGGCTTCCTCGTTCTTCAGCAGTTCCTGCAGCAACGCCGCCACCTGGCTTGCAGGAACGCGGGGAATCTCTCCCGCAAGGCCGGACAGCGAGAGCTTGCCCACCTGGAGGTTCAGCGACGGCGGCGTGGCCTTCTCAGTCGAGACCTGCAGGTCCACCAGCACCGGGGCGTCAGGCCCGGCCTCGCGGGTCAGGCGGATGGACACCGGCTCCGAGTCACCGGCCTCGGCCTGGTAGCCCACGGCCCGGCAGGCGCGGGTGTTGTCGCACTGCAGGCCCCAGTCCTTGTGCGTGAAGCCCACCGGCTCCTTGTCGGCCGCCTGTGCTGCCGGCAACACCAGTGCCAGCGCGCACGCAAGGGGTGCCAGGTCACGGTGAGCAGGGCAGACACGCATGGGGAAGGATCTCCGGTCAACAGCCCGCGCGCCTCAGGCGGCGGTCTGCTGGCGCTTGCGGTATTGCTCCAGGAAACGGGCCACGCGGCCGATGGCATCGCGCAGGTCGTCCTCGTGGGGCAGGAACACGATGCGGAAGTGGTCGGGCGCGGCCCAGTTGAAGCCCGTGCCCTGCACCAGCATGACCTTGGTTTCCTGCAGCAGCTCCAGGAAGAACTGCTGGTCGTCCTGGATGGGGTAGATGGCCGGGTCCAGGCGCGGGAACATGTAAAGCGCGGCGCGCGGCTTGACGCAGGTGACGCCCGGGATGGCGGTGATCAGCTCGTAGGCCAGGTCGCGCTGCTTGCGCAGGCGCCCGCCATCGCCAACCAGCTCGTTGATGCTCTGGTGGCCGCCCAGCGCGGTCTGGATGGCCCACTGCCCTGGCACGTTGGCGCACAGGCGCATGTTGGAGAGCATGTTCAGGCCCTCGATGTAGTCGCGCGCCGGCTTCTTGTCGCCCGAGACCACCAGCCAGCCCGCACGGTAGCCACAGGAGCGGTAGCTCTTGGACAGCGAGTTGAAGGTGAGCGTGAGCACGTCCTCGCTGAGCGAGCCGATGGCCGTGTGCGTGGCGCCGTCGTAGAGCACCTTGTCGTAGACCTCGTCGGCAAAGATCACCAGGCCGTGCTCGCGAGCGATGGCCACGATGCCGCGCAGCAACTCGTCCGAGTACAGCGCGCCCGTGGGGTTGTTCGGGTTGATGACCACGATGCCCTTGGTGCGCGGCGTGATCTTGGCGCGGATGTCGGCCAGGTCGGGCATCCAGCCATTGGCCTCTTCGCACAGGTAGTGCACGGGCGTGCCGCCCGAGAGGCTGGCCGCCGCCGTCCACAGCGGGTAGTCGGGCGAGGGCAGCAGCAGCTCGTCGCCGTTGTCCAGCAGGGCGTTGGTGGCCATCACGATCAGCTCGCTAGCGCCGTTGCCCAGGTAGATGTCGTCGAGGGCCACGCCCTTGATGCCCTGCTTTTGCGTCTCGTGCATCACGGCCTTGCGGGCCGCGAAGATGCCCTTGCTGTCCGAATAACCGGCCGAGTTGGGCAGGTTGCGGATCATGTCCTGCTGGATCTCTTCGGGCGCATCGAAGCCGAACACCGCGAGGTTGCCGATGTTGAGCTTGATGATCTTGTGGCCGTCTTCCTCCATCTGCTTGGCCGCGTCCATGATCGGGCCCCGGATGTCGTAGCAGACGTTGGCAAGCTTGGCGGATTTCTGGACGGTTTTCATGCGCTGGAGGGTGCAGTGGACAAAGTGCGGTTCGCACCAGGGTCGGCCAAAGCGGCCGGTGGTTGGGCGAAACCTATAATTTGACCACAGATCACCTGCGAGGCGGGCCCCGGGGCCCGCACCGCGCGCACCCACCGAACACCATGAAATTCCAGCCGGACAAAGCCAATGCACAAACCGTCACGGGCTATGGCCCGGGCTGGATCGGGGTGGATGGCGAAAAGATCACCCACAGCGTGATCGTCGGCTCGGACGGCCTGCGCCAGGCATGGCCCTGCACACGCTTCGAGGACCTCACGGCCGAGCATTTCGCACAGTTGGCGAAGCTCGAGACCGAGCTCATCATCTTCGGCAGTGGCCAGCGCAACCGGTTTGTGCCGCCTGCATGGCTGCAGCCGCTGATGGCGCGCCGCCTGGGCCTGGAGACCATGGACACGGCCGCCGCCTGCCGCACCTACAACATCCTGGCGGGCGAGGGGCGCAACGTGGTCGCCGCGCTGCTGCTTGAATCGGCGCCCTGAAATGCCCTCCGTAGCGCGCCCCAAGACACCCGAGGTACTGAACAGGTTCCGGCCTGTGTACTTTGGTTACAGAATGCGATTCGCGAAAGAGTCCGTTTCAGGGTAAAATCTCCGGTTGCGGTCAGGGGCCTTCCAAAAGCAATAACACTCCCACTCCCCCTGGCTTATCAACGACTACATCCTGAGAGATTGAAGTGATATGGCGATCGTTGTCAACAAACCCCTCCCTGAATTTGAAGCCAACGCAACGGGTGGACTGAAGGTCTCCAACACCTCGCACCTTGGCCAAGTTCTGGTTCTGTACTTCTATCCCAAGGACAACACCCCGGGCTGTACGACGGAGGCCATGCAGTTCCGCGACAAGTACAAGGACTTCGTGAAGGCCGGCGCCGCCGTGTTCGGCGTGTCGCGCGACAACATGAAGTCGCACGACGACTTCAAGGAAAAGCTGGAACTGCCGTTCGAGCTGATCGCCGACACCGAAGAGAAGATGTGCCACATGTTCGGCGTGGTCAAGAACAAGATCATGTACGGCAAGAAGGTCAAGGGCATCGAGCGCAGCACCTTCCTGGTCGGGCCCGATGGCCTGCTGGTCCAGGAATGGCGCGGCCTGAAGGTGCCCGGCCACGTTGACGAAGTCCTCAAGGCCGTCAAGGGCATCAAGACCCTGAAGAAGGCCGCCTGATCGCCGGCCACCCATGGCCCTCCCTGCACTGCGGGGAACCGCCTCGGGGAATAGGCATAATGGTTCAATGCCCCTGGAAACTGCAACGCTTCCCTTCCCCAAAAAAGCCGCCTCGGCCTCCAGGCGGCTTTTTGTTTTCTGAATACCCCACTGCCCGAGGCCCTGCACACCATGCCCCTTCCTCCCGCTCCCGCACGACGCGCTGCCCTGCTCTCGCCCGAAGCCTATGACGTGACGGCCCAGCCCGGCCGCACCCCGCAACCTGCCGCCTCCGAAGCTGTGGAATCCACCGCCGCCGCGCGCGCACCCGCCCGCAAGACGGCGGCCCGCGCAGCGCTGCAGGCCGTGCCCACCACGGCCCACGCAACCGAACCCGCACGGACCGCCGGCCGCAGCCGCAGCGAGCCGGTGGCAGCCCCTGCACCGGCGCCCACTCCTGCCACCGCGCGCGGCACCCCACCCGGCCGCAAGACCACCCGCACGGCCGCCGCCCCGACAGCCGCCGCAGCGCCGGCCAGCCGCACCAGCGGCAGCACCAAGCGCGCGCGCCCGAGCGGCCCGTCCAAGCTGTTCGTGCTGGACACCAACGTGCTGCTGCACGACCCGACCAGCCTGTTCCGCTTCGAAGAGCACGACATCTTCCTGCCGATGATCGTGCTGGAAGAGCTCGACGGCCACAAGAAGGGCATGACCGAAGTGGCCCGCAACGGCCGCCAGACCAGCCGCACCCTGGACGCTCTGGCCGGCGTGCACGGCGCCGACATCGCCCACGGCCTGAAGCTCGACTCCACGGGCCAGCGCGCCGCCGGCGGCCACCTGTTCTTCCAGACCGCACCGCTGGACTACAGCCTGCCCACCAGCCTGCCCCAGGGCAAGGCGGACAACCAGATCCTGGGGGTGGTGGAGGCCCTGCGCAAGCTGCACGCGCCGCGCGAGGTGGTGCTGGTGTCCAAGGACATCAACATGCGCGTCAAGGCGCGCGCCCTGGGCCTGAACGCCGAGGACTACCAGAACGACAAGACCCTGGAAGACGGCGACCTGCTGTACTCCGGCGTGCTGGCCCTGCCCCCGGACTTCTGGGTCAAGAGCGGCAAGAACGTGGAAAGCTGGCAGAGCGGGGTGCACACCTACTACCGCATCGGCGGCCCCATCGTGCCGCAGCTGATGATCAACCAGTTCGCGTACTTCGAGGCCCCTGGCGAGCCCAGCCTGTTCGCGCGCGTGAGCGAAATCCGCGAAAAGACCGCGGTGCTGCAGACCCTCAAGGACTATGGCTCGGCCAAGCATGCGGTGTGGGGCGTGACCACGCGCAACCGCGAGCAGAACTACGCCATGAACCTGCTCATGGACCCCGAGATCGACTTCGTGACCCTGACCGGCACGGCCGGCACCGGCAAGACCCTGCTGGCCCTGGCCGCAGGCCTGACCCAGGTGCTGGACGACCGCCGCTACACCGAGATCATCATGACCCGGGCCACGGTGAGCGTGGGCGAGGACATCGGCTTTCTGCCCGGCACCGAAGAAGAGAAGATGGGCCCCTGGATGGGCGCGCTCGACGACAACCTGGAGTTCCTGGCCAAGGGCGATGGCGGCAATGCCGGCGAATGGGGGCGCGCCGCCACGAATGAGCTGATCAGGAGCCGCATCAAGATCAAGAGCATGAACTTCATGCGCGGGCGCACCTTCCTGAACAAGTACGTGATCATCGACGAAGCGCAGAACCTGACGCCCAAGCAGATGAAGACGCTGATCACCCGCGCCGGCCCTGGCACCAAGATCATCTGCATGGGCAACCTGGCGCAGATCGACACGCCTTACCTGACCGAAGGCTCCTCTGGCCTGACCTATGCGGTGGACCGCTTCAAGGGCTGGCCGCACAGCGGCCACATCACCCTGGCGCGGGGTGAGCGCTCACGCCTGGCGGACTTTGCCAGCGAAGTGCTCTAGAAATAGAGCACCCCCTGAGTCGCTTCGCGCCTTCACCCCTCTCTCGACTCGCTGCGCGAGTCGGGAGGGGGACGCCCCCGGTGCGGCGGGGCGGCCCTTGCACGGGGGCACTGGTCTGGGCCGCGCCGGTTTCATGCGTCACGGGCTATACCGCACACACTGAAAAACTGATTCCGCGCTAAAAATGCAAAAGGCCCCCGCCATTGGCGGGGGCCTTTTGCATTGGGGCGCCTCAACCTTGCGCGTCAATAGTCATCACCACCGCTGCCCATGGCGAGGTTTTCGAAGCGGGTCTGGTTCTTCTGGAAGAACAGCTTCACGGTGCCGGTGGGGCCGTTACGCTGCTTGCCGATGATGACCTCGGCCACGTTGGGCTCCTTGCTGTCCTTGTTGTAGTAGTCGTCGCGGTAGATGAACATGATGATGTCCGCATCCTGCTCGATGGCGCCCGATTCGCGCAGGTCGGACATCATGGGGCGCTTGTCGGTGCGCTGCTCGACCGAGCGGTTGAGCTGCGACAGCGCGATCACCGGGCACTGCAGTTCCTTGGCCAGCATCTTCAGGCCCCGGGAGATTTCGCCCAGCTCGGTGGCGCGGTTGTCGGCACTGCCGGCGCCCGAGCCGCTCATGAGCTGCAGGTAGTCGACCACGATCAGGCCCAGCTTGCCGCACTGGCGCGCCAGCCGGCGCGCATTGGCACGCAGCTCGCCGGGGGTCAGCCCTGGCGTTTCGTCGATGTGCAGCGACACGGTGCGCAGCCGCTCGATGGCCTCGGTCAGGCGCGGCCATTCCTCGTCGGTGAGCTTGCCGGTGCGCAGGTTGCCCTGGTTCACCCGGCCGATGGAGCCGACGATACGCACCGCCAGTTGGGCGGCGCCCATTTCCATCGAGAAGATGGCGACCGGCAGGCCTTCGTTGAGCGCCACGTGCTCGGCGATGTTCACGGCAAACGAGGTCTTGCCCATGGAAGGGCGCGCTGCCAGCACCACCATGTCGCCCGCCTGCAGGCCCGAGGTCATGCGGTCCAGGTCGGCAAAGCCGGTGGGCACGCCGGTCACGTCCACCGGGTTGTCGGCCATCTCCTGCACCTTGTCGAGCAGGTCGATCACCAGCTTGTCGAGCGACTGGAAGCCTTGCTTGGTGCGCGAGCCCTCTTCGCCGATGGCGAAGATCTTGGCTTCGGCTTCATCCAGGATGCGCTCCACCGTCTTGCCCTGGGGGTTGAAGGCATTGGTGGAGATTTCATCGCTGGCCGTGACCAGCTTGCGCAGAATGGCGCGCTCGCGCACGATTTCCGCGTAGCGGCGGATGTTGCTCGCACTCGGAACGTACTGCGCCAGGTTGTTCAGGTAGGTCAGGCCGCCTGCTTCCTGGGCATTGCCCAGGTTCTTCAGGTGCTCGAACACGGTGATCACGTCGGCAGGCTTGCTGCCGTTGATCAGCGCACCGATGGCCGAGTAGATCATCTGGTGCTCGTGCCGGTAGAAGTGGCTCTCCACCAGCAGGTCGCCCACCCGGTCCCAGGCGTTGTTGTCCAGCAGCAGGCCGCCGAGCACGCTGGACTCGGCCTCGATGGAGTGCGGTGGCGTGCGCAGCTTGGCAATCTCCTGGTCCTGTCCGGAACCGGAAGGCGGCACGAAACCCTGTTCATCGAGCGGGGGGAAGACAGCGGACATGGGGTTTTCTCCGGGCAGGGGCCTGAATGGATGCATTCCGGCCACCCGCCAAGTGCGGCAACCGGGGATAAACCTTGGGGCAATCTGTGGATTACCGGTGGGCAATCCTGTACAAATGGCGGGGTCGAAAAGACAAAAGCCGCCCGAGGGCGGCTTTCGCGGCAAGTCACGCAGGTTACTACGTGCTGGCGATCAGGCGGTTTCGCCGTAGACCGACACGGTGACTTCCACCACCACGTCGGTGTGCAGAGCCACGCTGACCGTGGTTTCGCTGACGACCTTGATCGGGCCGTTGGGCAGGCGAACCTGGGCCTTGGCAACCTTGTAGCCTTGCTTGCTCAGCTCTTCGGCGATGTCCTGGTTGGTCACGGAACCAAACAGGCGGCCGTCCACGCCAGCCTTTTGGGTCAGCTTGACGGTGGTGCCGGCCAGCTTTTCGCCTTCGGCCTGGGCTTGCGCCAGCTTGGCGGCAGCAGCCTTTTCCAGTTCGACGCGCTTGGCTTCGAAATCAGCCTTGGCCGATTCGGTGGCGCGGCGTGCGCGGCCCGAAGGGATCAGGAAGTTGCGAGCGTAGCCGTCCTTGACCTTGACGATTTCGCCCAGGTTGCCGAGGTTCACAACCTTGTCGAGCAGAATGATTTGCATGGGTTGTGCTCCTTAGATCTTGTGCTGGTCGCTGTAAGGCACCAGGGCCAGGAAGCGGCGCGCTTGATGGCGGTGTTCAGCTGGCGCTGGAAGATG